>JACCEA011163041.1_pt1 | contig 292346 bp, 271 predicted proteins | sample 7449851 | NCBI WGS metagenome assembly JACCEA01 (sample SAMN15323453, study PRJNA562643) | freshwater metagenome | isolation source: river surface water | place: USA:Blue River Watershed | collected 2017-08-18
CATCTGTTTTATTGCCTGAATTTGGTCCATAGGAAATAGAAATTGAACCCGGAACAAAGGTCGTGCGAGGATCCAAGGTATCGACCATATACGTATTTATCGATAAATCAGAACCAATATTTTTTCCGACAACTGTGTATTCTAAAATATCGCCAGGCTGCACTACTCCACCATTGATATCGCGGATTCGAACGTCAGCTCGAAGATCAGGCTCGAAAATGTCGATGGCGGAGGTAACAACTCGAGTCATAATATTTTCAGAAGAAGTTGTGACTCGGATAGTTGCAGAACTTGTATTATTTCCAATGTAATTGAAACTTGTGTTGTTAGGAATAAAAATACTTGCATCTAAGGCTAAGGTATTATTGTAGTTTGGATTTCTAAATGGAGTTATTACAGCATCGTAAGAAACCGTACTATTAAAAAAATCATTGGCTGGATGTAACGCATCTGAAACATTCACAAAAGTTCCAGCCCCATTAAATTGTAATTGATCACCAGTCGAGCCTCTGTCCCCTTCATAAGATATTACTCCCAACTCAAAACTTACAGGACCAGACAGTGGTGTTAAAAATCCTGAAATTGGAATATCAAGTGAGTTACCAATACCAACATTTGCAAAGCCATCGAAAACTGTTAAGTTTCGCATTGACTGAAAAACATTTTTGTAAACAATTACAATTGACCAAGAACCCCATAAATTTGATCCACCTGTTTGAGTGACCACATCAGCAACTGTAAATCGACCCTTTGTTCCTACAGCTTGAACAATACTCGTTACATTCTTATAACAGTAGTAACTTGGATGAGATGATAAACTTGGAACATCTATTAAATCATCAGCAGTCAAAGTTTGGTAGGCTCCAAAATTCAATTTTATCTTTACTCTATTCCGAGTGGAATAATTGGTAACAGAACTGTTTATTCTTCCTGCCCAATACAATCCTGCCCAAAGTACCTCGCTGCAATTGGCTAAATTCATACTATCACTTGAAGACATAAAAGTCGAATTATCAGAATCAATATCGAGGTAATTCATCGTGAAATCACCATTTTGATTTGTTCCGTTTGGAGGTACTTGACTTTTTGCTGATGTACAAGAAGTTCCGGAATTACAAGTAACTGAAACGTTGGAAAGCATTCGAATCCCACCTTTTTGATTGGTGGTATATCTTGTATTAAAAGGAGCAATTAATTGTGCTGTTACATTATTTGCAAAAAGCAAATTAAATAGAAATAATACAACACAAAGAATTCTCAATTTGATTAATTTGAATATAAATTAGCTTAACGAAAATCAAACGTAAAGCAGAACATTTAGTTGCTAAAACGCAGACTTTATTGCGGACGTATGATTATCCTTCTACTTTTTTAAATCCCTTTGTCGCAATCGCATAAGATTCTTTACCTATTCCGACGATTGAAACAATGTTTAATGGAAATTCAAGCAGAACGTGTGAAAAACTGAGGAAGAAAAGCATACTTAAACCAAGTGAGTAATCATAAGCATAGAACAAACTTGAACCAACCCACAAAACGATTACCGCTGCAAAACGCAATTTTGGAACCTTATGCCAACGAATTACTTCTGTTTTACTGAACCAATTCAAGTAATGATACAAATATGCAAAAGCTATAAAACGCATTAACATGATTCCAATGGTAGAGTTAAAAACAATTCCCCAATATGATTCCTTGTCATAAGTGCCTAATGCATTTTTTACTGGAATTGGTTTTTTATAATATTCATTGGATGGATCGTTAATAATGTAAGGTTCATTTAATAGTGTTTTCAATGAATCATTCAATCTTTTTCGCTCTGCCAACGGAATATTTTGTTTCGATTTTTCGTCATTTACAAAATTTGCTAAGAATTGTTTATTGGTAAACTTAGGTTCTTCAACTAATTTAAAATGTTCCAAAATACTAATGTTTGTAAAGAAAAAACCATCTCCATCAGCGTAATAGGCATTTTTTCCAAACTCTGTTAAATTACTTTTCTTAGTATCAACAGGTATGAAAAAAACCAAGAAAACAGGAACTAAGACAAAACCAACCATTTGCCACAAACCTGATTTACTTCTTGATTTTAAGGCTCCAAAAAGCATAAATAAACCAGTAAACAAATAAACGTGAATCAAAGTCGGAACAAGGGATGTTAATGCGAAAATCATTGTATTTCCACTATTTGCATCTGAATTTTCTGGACTTAGCCAACCAGAAACAAAAACAAAAAGAAAAAGAATTGCTACAATTTTAACGATAAGATTTTTTACCAAAGCAAATAAAATAGAACTGAATAAAGCAAACACAAGCAGTTTGTCGAATAAATTCATTTTCACGAAATAATCATAAACCTCAACGCTAACTCCAAAATCTTTAGCAAAAGCAGCGTAGGAAAGCAAGATTCCCACAATTAATAAAACTAAGAAGTCATACTTTCCTTTAGAAAAGTAATTTCTATCGTGAAGCCAACTTATTTCAGTCAAATAATGCAATGGACCTAAGTAAGCATAAGCCAAAAGGAAAGTCTCAAATGGAAAAAAATAAGCTGCAATTGCTGTTAATACCATCAAACCAATATTGAGGTAATTGATTTTATCTTCTTTTAGTAAGTTCAATTTCTATTGTTTTTATATAACAAATGTAAGAAATTTCGCTTGAAGAAATTCGTAAAAGCAAAATCAACTAAGCAAAATGTTGCGCATAAAAAAAGCCCAACTTTCGCTGGGCTTCTCGATAAGAGTTGGAGAATTATCTTTTAATGAATCTTCCTTGGTAAGTGTTTGTATTGTCAGATAAACGAATCATATACGTTCCGTTTGTCAATGATTCAACATTGATTTCATTGTTGTTTAATGTTCCCGCTTTTACAATTGAACCTAACATATCGATGATTTCAAAAGAAGCATTCTCGATATTGTTGATTTTAATTGTTTCTGTCGCTGGATTTGGAAAAGTTGAAATTGTCACCAAAGCTGAAGTTTCTGTCAATCCTGATGTTGGCAATAAAACTGCATCAATGATATGAACAACTCCATTATCAGCTTCTACGTTAGCTGTTGTTACGCTAGCATCATTGATTTGAACGCCGTTCGTAATATCTACAGTAACATTATCTCCATTTAACATTTCAACGCTTCCGTTTGTTAAATCACCAGAAACAACGTTTCCTTCAGTAACGTGATATAATAAAACGTCAGCAAGATTAGGTAAAGCTAAAATTCCGTTTAAGTCTGTATTTAAAGTAGTTGCTAAGTCATTAAATGCTGCATTAGTTGGAGCGAAAACAGTTAATTCTGTGTAAGGGTCAGATAATGCAGGTAATAATTCAGCTTTCACAACAGCTGCAACTAAAGTTGATAAACCACCATCAATCGCTTTGTCAGCAACTGTTTCAACTGGTAAAACAACTTCATCAATCACGTGAACGACACCATTATCAGCGTCAACATTCGGAGTTGTTACTTGAGCTTGATTGATAAATACGCTACCTGAAGTAGTTTTAGTCAATTTCAAAGTGTTAACAGTACTTAAAGGTGCAGCAATTTGACCGTTTGTAATTGCAGCAGCTAGAACTTCGCTACCTAAAACGTGGTATTTCAAAACTTCTCCTAAAGTTGGTAAAGCAAGGATACCGTTAATGTCAGTTCCTAAAGCAGCTGCTAAATCATCAAATGCATCGTTTGTTGGAGCAAAAACAGTTAATGTAGCCAATGGATTTGTTAAAGCTGGTAACAACTCTGCCTTTGCAACTGCTGTAACCAATGTTGAGAATCCACCATCGATAGCACGGTCAACAACTGTTTCAACTGGTAAAACAACATTGTTTATAACGTGAACAACACCATTATCTGCATCTACATCAGCTAAAGTAACCATTGCTTGATTAGCGTAAACTGAACCTGTAGTTGTTTTTGTCATTTTTAAGGTATTCACTGAAGACAAAGTATTTACAACTGCACCATTTGTAACGTTAGCAGCAGTTACTTCTGCTCCAAGTACGTGGTATTTCAAAATTTCAGCTAAAGTTGGTAAAGCCAACAAACCGTTAATATCTGTTCCTAAAGCTGTTGCAATAGCTGCAAATGCATCATTCGTTGGAGCAAACACAGTCAATGTAGCTACAGGATCTGTTAAAGCTGGTAATAATTCCTCTTGTGTAGCTGCAGTTAAAAGAGTCGTAAAATTATTTGTAGCTGCAACGTCAACAACAGTTTTCACAGGTAAAAGAACTTTATTTACAACGTGTACAATTCCGTTATCTGTTGTTAAATTTGGTGTTGTAACATTTGCTTGATCTGCAAAAACACTTCCTGTAGAAGTTTTGGTTAAATAAATTGTACCATTCGCAGTGGTGTTTAATGTTGATACAACTTGTCCATTTGTTATAGCAGCAGCTGGTACTTCTTGACCTAATACGTGGTAAGTTAAAATTGCTCCTAATTCTGGATTTGCTAAAAGTTGTGTAGCTGTTACACCTAAAGCTGAAGCAAGTGCATCGAAAGCAGCATTATCTGGTGCAAAAACGGTTAGCGTTGCAGTTGGGTCTTGCAATGCAGAAACTAATCCTGCTTGAATCAAGGCCGCTTTCAAAGTCGTATGATTTGGACTTGTTGAAATTACATCGTCATAAACGTTTGTTTGACCGAAAGCTCCAAAAGAAGCTGCAACGAAAGCAAATGCTAAAGTTGGTTTTTTGAAATGTGTAATAAAAGTTTTTTTCATAATTTAAAATTTGAATTGTTTAATGAATTACTTGAAAGATTAAACAAAATCAACCTAGATATGTTCTCGAAATTCCTTATGAATAAGTTAAAAATTATAAAAAACATTAATTAAATAACTATTTTAAAAAACTAAACTACTAATATTCAGTGATTTAAAAACAAAATGTAAGAAATCAAAAAAAAATGTTAAGATTATTTTCAAGCTGATTTTTTGATTTCCCAGATGCTTCCTAAAACCCTGACAATTATGTTCCCCACCCCTGAACAACAGATAGCTTTGACTAAACAATCTTTTTTAACTTAAAATATTCCTCTTATTTGTTCAATGACAACATCTTATTGTTGAGTTTGAATTCTTATTATCAAAGGATTCCTTCTTTCAGTCGGAATGACCCTTTCATTAGAGGGGATTGCGAAAATGCTTCGCATTTTCGTCTTGCTTCTCCCTAAACGGTCATTCCGACTAGAGGGAGGAATCTATTCCAAACTTCTTTTTATTTTAAAGACATAGAAAATAAAGTGGGAAATTCAAGCCAATTTTTAACGTAACTAAAAAAGAAAATATTACCTAATCATCAATAATAGGAATAAGAAAATGTTCTTGAAATAAATTAGTTTTACACTTCTTATTTATTTTATGCGAAAACTATTAACATCACTCGCTTTTCTTTTTTTAAGCGCTTTTTCTTTTGTTGCTCAATCCAAATGGTCTGGAAATGAAAGTCCAACTTATGATGAGTTACATTTGACCCTTAAACAATTAGCTACCAAACATAAAGAAATTGAACTATACAATATGGGTAATTCTGATTATGGTTTACCTATTTACGTTTGTATAATAAATGGCGCTGGCGACTCTACCAAAACATTTGCAAAAGCAAAAAATGAAACAGCAATCCTAATCAATAATGCAATTCATCCTGGGGAACCTGATGGGGTGAATGCGATGCTTTTATGGTTAGAAGAGTGGATTTACTCTGGCAAAAAAACGAAAGGCTTACCTGTTATTGCTTTCATTCCTGCCTATAACGTTGGAGGAATGAAGAATCGATCTTCAACAAGTCGTGCGAATCAAAACGGACCTGAAGAATATGGTTTTCGAGGAAATGCTCGCAACCTAGATCTGAATCGCGATTTTATTAAAATGGATGCTGAAAATACATTCACATTTGCTCGAATTTTTCATAGTCTTGATCCAGATGTTTTTGTAGATAATCACGTTTCAAATGGAGCAGATTATCAATATATTTTGACTTATATTTCTTCACTGAAAGAAAGATTAGCACCCTCAATTCAAACACTTACGTATGAAAAACTGATTCCAGAATTAAAATCGCAACTTCAAAAAAGAGGAACCGACTTGTTTCCATATGTTGATTTAAAAGGAGAAACTCCATCTGAAGGAATTGCTGCATTTAATGATTTACCACGCTATTCAATGGGATACGCATCTTTGTTTCATAGCTTAAGCTTTACAGTTGAAACGCACATGCTGAAACCTTTTCCTGAACGAGTACAAGTTACAAAACAATTTATGGAAGAACTGACAAAGTGGACATTTGAAAACAAAAAATCGATTGAACTGAGCAGAAAATCGGCACGAGAATGGGAACAGAATTTAAACTATTTTAAATACAACTTCAAAACTTCAGAGCAAAAAGATTCAATTCTATTCAAAGGTTTTGAACATAGCTTTCCAATGAATGAAACTACAAATTTGAAACGTTTGTATTATGATCGCTCAAAACCTTATGAACGTTACATCCCTTATTATTGTCATTCGATTGCAAAAGATTCGGTTGTTGTTCCTGAATTTTATATAGTTGGAGCACAAGAAAAAGAAACAATTCAAAGATTGAAGGCAAACAATATAAAATTTCAAACTTTAACTAAAGATAGCCTAATGGAACTAACCGTTTCCGTCGTAGCAGATTACAAAAGTAATTCAAAACCCTACGAAGGACATTTCAAACACCGTGACATTCAAATCAAACAGAAAAAAGTTGAACTGCAATTAAAGAAAGGCGATATATTGATTTCCACTAAACAACAAGGAGCATTCTTTATTCATTCAGTCTTGCAATCAAGAGCTGAAGATTCCTACTTATCTTGGAATTTTTATGATTCTTATTTGCAACAAAAAGAGTATTTTTCAAACTACGTTTTCATAGACCAAGTCGCCGAAATCTTAAAAGCAAATCCTGAGTTGAAAGCAACATTTGAAGAAAAAAAAGCTACTGATTCTAATTTTAAAAACTCTGAGTGGGAACAATTATACTTTATCTACTCAAACAGTCCTTACTTCGAACAAACTTTTATGCGCTTACCTGTTTATGAAAAAACAAAACAGTAAAAGCAAAAACGTCCAAAGAATTTCTTCCTTGGACGCTTCGTTTTGAAACCAACTATTTATTCTGAAATCATCTTATCCCATTAAAAACTCGGACAAGAAATTTTTCTAAAGTTTTTAGGTCTTTTCTTACATTTTAGATTCAAACCCATAGATACTTCATGTGAACCTCCTGAAACACCATTACCTAATTTCGAAACAGTTAAATCATAACTATATCCAATTTTAAACTTGTCAGTTGTGATACCAAAGCATAGAATAAAAGCATCTCTATTTCTATACCAAGCTCCAACAGTAAAATTTCCATATTTGATATAAGCTCCTATGCTTAATTCTTGAAACCCGTTTTGATATTGGTAAATTACATTGGGCATTATACTTGTTGTGCTTGCATAGCGACCTTTAGATCCAATTGCAATATCAGCACCTGCATGACCTGTAAAACGCATTGGAAGTCGAGATTGACCAAGAATCATAGACTCATCTGGACGATTTAAGTGATGAACTGCTCCACCGAAATAAAATCCTTTTCCGAAACCAACAAATCCAGCTGAAGCATCAAAGAAACCTCGTCTTCCGTTTCCTCTTGGAACGTCACCTGTTTGATAAATAAAACCTCTTTTCGGGTCAATCATATCGCCAAATGTAAGTTTGTCCCAATCTAAAAACTTTTGAAAATAAGCTGCTCTTGCGCCAAACATGAGGGAAAACTTACGATTAACTTTTAAATTGTACGAATAAATTCCACCAATCATTGAGGTTTGTATCGTTCCTTGCCCTTGTTGATCGTGTAAAGCAATGATACCAATCCCACCAGAAATACTTTTTGCATAGGTGTCAAAAGCAGCGCTATAAGTCACATAATTTCCAGTAAGTTGTGGCCACTCATTTCTGTAATTCAAAGCAATACGTGGACAACCCGTTGAACCTGCCAAAGCTGGATTCAAATAAATCGGATTGGAATAAAACTGCGTGAACGTAGGATCCTGTGCGATGGAAACAAAACTATTACCAAGTAGTGTTAAACCAAGAATTAAAAGTGCCTTCTTCATAGTTTATAGTGTTATATATCTACGTGCTTTGCGGCTTGTAGAAGAATTAAATCTTAAAGTCAATTGATGCGTCAATACATCTGAATTCAAGCTGTTTGAATGTGCCAAAGTTGTTTGTCCAAATAAAGAGAAACGATTGGTTGAAAGTCCGATTAATCCTGTTAAAGCTTGATTGTTTCCATAAGAAGCTCCGATCATAAATTTCGATAATTTCATACTAAACCCAGCATATAAATCCTTGTTTTGATCTCTAAATTGTGCATAAACATAAGGTGAGAATACAAATTTTTCGTTTCTAGAAATATATTGTGTTCCTGCTACTAAACTTGTGGTTGTTGTTGCTCTTGTATTTGAAGTACTATCAATATTCGTGTAAATATTATTGAAGTGTTTTAATAAATTTGTCGATTGGAACCCAATATAAAATAAGCTAGTATTTATCGTTAAACCTGCATCTAAATCTCTGTATAACAATCGGCTACCAATTGCTCTATTTTCATCGAAATTAAATGTCTGCGTTGCCCCCGTTTCAAATTCCACCTGAGAATTATTCGTCAATTTTGACTGATCGAGTAATTTATTACCTATTTTGAAACGCATTGCTGGTTCTAATGTGATATTTCTACTTAAAGCAATTTTGGGTGAAAATAACAATGCAACATCCCAATTTTGAATCACGCCATTTCCGAAATAATCGTAATTCGCTTGTAAACCAAATGCAGACTTTGTGGCACGAGAATAGGAATCAAAACTAAATTGTTGACTCATCTTTTGTTGTTGCTCATTACCGAACCAACGAGCTCTTGTCACTGAATAAAAACGTGCTTTTGAAGTTGCACCAATATTACTAAACAAAACGTCTACATCCGACAATTCTGGTAAGGCATACGTATGGTCAGGAACGTTCGTAATCGCAACATCTTTACTCAAGATTTTTTCAATTTTACTCAAGATTTTTGGCGTATTTACAGAAAGTCCATTTGCATCAACTACGTCTGAATTTTCAAACGTAATTAAATCTTGTGCTCTCACCTGATAGCCATCTAAAACGAATGAATTCAATGCGTTGGTTTTCAAACGATCAAATCCTAAAAGTGAATTTTGGTTTTGACTATTATTTTGATTAGAAACGACAATGAGATTTGAAGTAAACTGATTTTGATTAGATAAAAAAACAATTTCCAACACCTCACTTGCTTGATTCGTACCAAGGTTCAATGTTGATTCTTGGTTCGAATCGTTTACCGACAAATCAGATGGGTTAAGCGATTGATTTGTTGTGTTTAAATTTGCAAATGTTGTTATTTCATTAGTTAAGCCTTGTTCATCATTGTTAGTTGCAGTTAAAACTGAATTGCTTGTGTTTGATGAAGTTGCTGAAGAAACAGGTGAAGATTTAATTGCTTTTTTACTTAATAAACTTGATTGTGCAACTTGTTGTTGACGATTGGATTGTTGCTGATTGTAATTCCAAAACAACATCGAAATTACCAAGAGTGCCGAAAATGCCCCAATAAAGTAAGGAAGTAAACGTCGTTTTTTGTAGGACTTTTCTTTTTCGGTGTAAACTAATTCATCAGTTGAAACAGAAGCCATTTGCCATGCGTCAAGATCAACCTCTAAATCAGGATTGTTGAGGATATAATCTTCCAATAATGTTTCCTGCTCTGGGGATAGATTTCCCTCAGTGTAGTCAAACATCCAGCGGTCAATATTTTCTCTTGTTGGAAACTTCATACGAGTTCGTTCAATCCTTTTAACTGTTTTTTTAATTTTAAACGAGCTCTAAAAAGGTACACTTTTACTTGTGAAGGGGACAAATCAAGGATTTCTCCAATTTCTTCATAAGCGTAACCTTCTAAATCTCGCAACAGGATGATACTTTTTTGAATTGGAGGTAGAATCCCTACAATGTGATCAATCACTTGCTTTGATTCAAAGGAAAAACTGGTTTGTTCGTGTCGATCTGGAAGCTGTACAGCATTTATCGAACTCATTCTTGCACGTTTGTGAATGAAATTAATCATTGCATTGTGCGCACAAGTAAACAACCAAGCTTTCGCTTTTTCCGCTTCAATTTTATCCCTGTTTACCCAAAGTTTCGCTAGAACATCTTGTACAATATCTTTCGCCGCTTCCTTGTCTTTTAGGAAGTTAACAGAAAATCTAAACAACGAGTCGCTTATTTTTTCTACTGCGATATTGTACTCTTGACGATTCAAATTTCTCTTTGGTTTACAGTTAAAACAAATTGAACTCTCTTAAAGTTACAGTAACTTTAATTTAATTTCATAAAATTAATGCTTTTTGAATACTGACAATGGTTAAATGAAAATTCGATAGGTTTTGTTGAAAATTTGTTTTAAAAAAAATCAAAAAAAAAGAAAACAAATTCACTCATTCGATTCATACAACTTAGAAAATTCTTCAGCGAACTCTTCAAAAGTTACTTTTTTGTACTCTTTTGGAATCATAAATAATTCAAGTGGTGGATTTACTTTTTTGAATGCTTGCAAAGTGTATCTGAACAAACCATCAGGAGTTGAAACATAAAACAAAACGGGTAATCCAGGGAAATCACTGTAAATATTAGCGTACTTTGCTGGGATTTTTTTTAGGTAAAGAAAAGTCAATTCATTTTGAACACTATTTAATTTCACTCTAAGCATCTTAGCACGCATTCCAGCGATTTTTTTGTGACCTCTTTGTTTTTTAAAGGTATAATTAACCGCAGTATCTTTTACAAGATGTTCATTGGTTTTAATAGCAAAATTTTGAAGTGGCGTTTCCATCAATAGATACGATTTATTCAATCGAAGATGCTTGATTAACTCTTGTTTTCCTTTATCCGAAGTAAAATTAACCACTTTCAACAAAGAATCCTTAGCGAAAATTAATTGCATCGACTTGGAAGAATCTTTAACGTCAACGCGCTCAATTTTATATGTCAATTCGCCTGAAAAAGAAGTTTGCTTCTGAGCTGAAAGGTTCAAAAAAATGGAAACAAGAAGAACAAATAAAAAATAACGCATGGGCAAAAATAGGAAAATAGAAGTTATAATGAGGATTAGATTTAAGTTACAAAAAGAAATCATTTAATTGTTAAACTATTTATATCAATCATTAAACATTTTAATTCAATCAAATCTTATAATCAACTCATATTCACGCTTTTTAACAGCATTGGTTTGTATTTTTGAAATCCTAACGAAAAACAATGACAAAAAAAACTGAACCGCAACATAAAAAAAGATTTACAAGGAAATTTTGGATTCGACTGAGCTTGTCAATTATCCTTATTCCAGTTCTTCTCTTTACTATCGTAACTTCAATTGTTTATTTCAAACAAAAAGAAATCGTTCAAGAATTAATAGTTCATGTAAACGAAGACTTTGAAGGAAGTATTCAGCTAAAAGGTAGTCATGTCAGTCCTTTTGCAGCGTTTCCTTACATTTCTATTGACCTCGAAGATTTACATATTTACGAAGGCAAAAAACGAGTAAAAAAAGAAGAAATTCTTCACCTAAGTGATTGTTATGTAGGTTTTAATATTTGGGACATTCTTAAAGGAAATTATTCAATCAAATCAATAAAACTCTCAAATGGCACAATTCGATTAGTACAACATAAAGACGGAACGTTGAACCTTGCTAACGCTTTGAAAAGCAAAAAACCCGTTGAAGAAGTGAAAAGTGATTTTAAAGTTGACTTAAAATCCATCAGAATCAAAAATGTTGATGTATCTAAGTTAAATGAAGCAAATAATTTAATGGTGGATGCATATATTGAAAAAGCTAAAACGAAAGTAAAAAGTAGCAACGAACTGTTTTACCTCGATTTAGATACAAAATTCAAGCTATCAGTAATTCAAAATGGCGATACAACTTTCGTGAAAAATAAACACTTTGAAGTCGATACTGAATTAGAAATGAGTGAAACAAAGAAAACACTCACTATTCAACCCACCGAAGTGATTTTTGAAAATTCAAGCTTTGGTTTTAGTGGCGTGGTCGGTTTAACTAAAGATGCTGAATTGGATTTAGAATTCAATGGAGAAAAACCAAATTTTGATTTGATTATTGCAATTGCACCCGAGGAAATTGCTGAAACTTTTCGACAATTTGAAAATGAGGGAAAGGTTTACTTCAATGCAACAGTCAAAGGAAAATCTGGTAATGGAAATAAGCCGGCAATAAACGCAAATTTTGGGTGTGAAAACGGCTATTTCAATAACTTAGAAACCAAAAAATCATTAAATAAAATCGGTTTTAGCGGATCCTTTACCAATGGCTCGAAAAGAGACTTAAGTACCATGGAATTGAAAATAAACAAGTTCTCTGCTCGACCTGAAGCAGGAAAATTCTCAGGTAAAATTGCAGTTAAAAACTTCGAATCACCCGACATCGACATCCGATTGGTTTCTGACTTTGATTTAGATTTTCTTGCAAAATTCGTTAATGCTAAAGAACTTAAAGGTCTTGAAGGAAAGGTTAAATTAACAATGAATTTTCATGATATTATCGACCTACAGCAACCTGAAAAAGCGATTGAAAAATTAAATGAATCATATTTCACTGAGCTGTTAATCGAAAACCTAAAATTCAACAGTCCTGATTTGCCTGCACCAATAAACGAGGTGGACATGAAAGCTTCTCTGATTGGTCACAAAGCGAAAATCGAATATTTTAACGCAAAAATTGGTCATTCTGATTTTCATATTAAAGGATTGGTCAGTGATTTGCCTGCAATAATTCACCATACAGATATGCCAGTAACGTGTGATTTAGCAATTCGTTCAGATAAGATTGACATTAAAGAATTAACGAAAACCAAAACAGAAGAGGGAATTGATGAACGTATCGATAAATTCAGCTTAAATCTTAAGTTTACGAGCTCAGCAAAGAAGATTTTGGAATCCAAATATTTACCCGAAGGAGAATTTTTTGTCAAGAATTTTTACGCTAAATTCAAGCACTACCCTCATACTTTGCATGATTTTAATGCTGATGTTTTAGTTGGTGAAAAAGACTTTAAGATTATAGACTTTAGAGGTGTTTTAGACGATTCAGATTTTCATTTCAACGGCTATCTTCGCAACTATAATTTATGGTTTGAAGATGGCGTAAATGGCGACACATTTGTTGAATTCGACGTGGACTCTAAGAAAATCAAACTTGAGAATTTGTTTACTTATGGTGGAGAAAATTACGTCCCTGAAGATTATCGCCATGAAGAAATCGACAACCTACAATTTCATGGTAAAACCTACATTCATCTCGCTGATGGAAAATTCAAGTCCATCGATTTTGATCTTTCTAATTTCTCAGGAAAAATGAAAGTTCATCCATTAAAATTTGAAAACTTTAGAGCGCACCTATTTTTAAATGATGATTATATGGATATCAAAGGATTTAAAGGGAAAATGGGGCATTCTGATTTCGATATAGATTTACATTACAACTTCACTGAAAAACAAAATAAAGCTAAAAATAGCCTTCACATTCAGTCAAATCGACTTGACATTGATGAATTGACCAATTACAATCCACCACCAGTTAATAATTCGAAAGTTGCAACTGTGAACCACGACAAAGGTTTTAGCTTGTATGATCTACCTTTTAGCGATATGGATTTTGTTATATATGTGACAAATTTAAACTATCACAAACATGCACTCATCAACTTCAAATCGAAATTCCATACTACCAAAGTTCATGTATTGCATATAGATAAAATGGATTTTAACACTGCCGATGGAAATCTAAAAATGAAAGGTTATTTAAGCGGAAAAGATAAAAAACACATTTATTTTAGCCCAACTATTACTGCAACACATGTTCAATTAGATAAGCTAATGTTGAAGTTTGACAATTTCGGTCAAGATCATTTAGTATCGGAAAATCTTCACGGTTATTTTAATGGAACAATAACAGGAAGAATCCATTTACATGCTGATTTAGTTCCGAAATTAGATGATTCTAAAGTTGTTATTGACATGCTTGTAACTGAAGGTAAACTTGAAAACTTTGCTCCTTTGAAAGCTCTAGAGGCTTATTTTGAAGACAAAAATGTAAGCAAAGTAAAGTTCGATACCTTAAAAAATCAAATCACTTTTGACAAAGGAACAATTATCATCCCCAAAATGACCATTAATTCGAGCTTAGGATTTATGGAATTAAGTGGCAATCAAAAAATGAATGAAACAATGGATATGGATTACGAAATTGGTGTTCCTTGGAAAATGATTGGAAATGTTGCTGCTAACAAACTTTTTAAACGTAGCAAAAAATCGACGGATGAAAACGAGGACGAAATTCAATACCGTCAAGAAAAATCGAAATTCGTTTATGTGACAGTAAAAGGTGGAATTGATGACTTTAAAGTAAATGTTGGTCGAAAGAAAAAGGCGTAGTTTACAAATAAATCTCATCAATCTACAATTTCTTGTCACTATTTCCGACAATATGACAGCGGGTTAATAGTTAATTCAATCAAAATGTCACAGTTTTCACATTAATTTTCAGTGGCATATAAATTGACTTTGCGCTTTCATCAAATTGAAAATATAATTTAAAATGGGAAAAATAATTGGAATCGACTTAGGAACAACAAACTCTTGTGTTTCTGTCATGGAAGGAAATCAACCGGTTGTAATTGAAAATGCAGAAGGTAAAAGAACAACTCCATCCGTAGTAGCATTTGTGGAAGGCGGAGAACGTAAAGTGGGAGATCCTGCAAAACGTCAAGCAATCACGAATCCTACAAAAACGATTAGCTCAATCAAACGTTTTATGGGAACAAGCTTTGATGAGTCTAGCAAAGAAATCGCTCGTATGCCTTACAAAGTTGTGAAAGGCGACAACAATACTCCTCGTGTGCAAATCGACGACCGTCAATATTCGCCACAAGAAATTTCAGCAATGATCCTTCAAAAAATGAAAAAAACTGCTGAAGATTATTTAGGTCAAGAAGTGACTGAAGCTGTTGTTACTGTTCCTGCTTACTTCAACGATTCTCAACGTCAAGCTACAAAAGAAGCGGGTGAAATCGCTGGTTTAACAATTAAAAGAATCATCAACGAACCAACAGCTGCAGCATTAGCTTACGGTTTAGATAAAAAAGGCGTTGATCAAAAAATCGTTGTTTTCGATTTCGGTGGTGGTACACATGACGTTTCTGTATTAGAATTAGGGGACGGTGTATTTGAAGTATTGTCAACGGATGGTGACACGCACTTAGGTGGTGACGATGTAGATGAGGCAATTATCAAATGGTTGGCTGACGAATTTAAAAACGACGAAGGTTTAGACTTACGTCAAGATCCAATGGCTTTACAACGATTGAAAGAAGCGGCAGAAAAAGCAAAAATTGAATTGTCTTCAACGACTTCAACTGAAATCAACTTGCCGTATATCATGCCAGTAAATGGTATTCCAAAACACTTAGTTAGAACTTTGTCACGTGCGAAATTCGAGCAATTAATCTCTGAAATCGTTGAAAGAACAATCGCTCCTTGTCGTTCAGCTTTGAAAAATGCTGGTTTATCACCTTCAGATATCAACGAAGTGATTTTAGTAGGTGGTTCAACTCGTATTCCAATCATCCAAGATGCAGTAGAGCGTTTCTTCGGAAAAGCACCTTCAAAAGGAGTAAATCCTGACGAAGTAGTTGCAATCGGTGCAGCAATCCAAGGTGGGGTTTTAACAGGTGAGGTAAAAGACGTATTATTATTAGACGTTATTCCTTTATCTGTTGGAATCGAAACAATGGGAGGTGTAATGACGAAATTGATCGACGCAAACACAACTATTCCAACTAAAAAATCAGAAACATTCTCAACAGCTTCGGACAATCAACCGTCTGTAGACATACACGTGATTCAAGGTGAGCGTTCTATGGCTGCTGATAACAAAACATTGGGTAGATTCCAATTGACAGATATTCCACCAGCGCCAAGAGGAGTTCCTCAAATCGAAGTAACTTTCGATATCGATGCTAACGGAATTATGAATATTTCTGCGAAAGATAAAGGAACTGGAAAACAACAATCAATTAAAATTGAAGCGTCTTCAGGTTTATCTGACGAAGAAATCCAACGCATGAAAGCAGAAGCAGAAGCAAATGCAGAAGCTGACAAGAAGAAAAAGGAAGAAGTGGAGTTAATCAACAAAGCGGATTCAACAATCTTCCAAACAGAGCGTCAATTAAAAGAATACGGAGACAAAATTCCAGCAGACAAAAAACAACCAATCGAAGATGCCTTGGCAGAATTGAAAAGAGAATTTGAAGCACGCAATACTGCGAACTTAGAGCCTGCAATGGAAAAATTAAACAATGTTTTCCAAGCTGCTTCTCAAGATATGTACAACGCTGCTAATGCTGACGGTGGACCACAAGGCGGAGCAGAGAACGCTCAAGCTGGTAACCCGCAAGACGAAGTTACAGATGTAGATTTCGAAGAAGTAAAAGACAAATAAGTTTTTTCATAAATAAGTTGAAAGCACCTGTTGATGATTCAGCAGGTGTTTTTTTTGTCAACATAAAAACACACGTGTAATAAAAATTAAATTTGCACGTATTATAGTTTTGTTTTACTTTTGAATACTAAATTAAAATCGAAGCCATGAACGTAAAGTTAACTTTGACGATTGAAGAAACAGTTATTGAAAAAGCTAAAAAATATGCGAAAGAAAAAGAGCGTAGTTTATCAAATCTGATAGAAAACTACTTACTTGCACTTACAAATGAAGAGGCTTCAACTGAAAAAGAATTAACGCCAATTACGAAATCTTTAAAAGGTTCATTTACAGCTCCAAAGAATTTCGATTATAAAACTAAATTGACAAAACGTTTATCAGATAAATACTTGTAATCAATGAAAAAAGTATTAATAGATACAGACGTAATTCTTGATTTCTTTTTTGATAGACAGCCATTCTCAGAAAACGCTGCAAAAGTGTTTTCTCTCTGTGAAACGCAGGAGATTAAGGGATTTGTAACGCCTGTAATTATTAGTAACGTATACTATTTACTCAGACAAAGTGCTAAACATGAAAAAGTAATCGAAAAGCTAAAATTACTACTATCAATTACAGATATTTTAGTGATTGACAAAGCGGTAATTCTTCAAGCATTAAACTCCGACTTTAAAGATTTTGAAGATGCTTTGCAAAATTATGCTGCTGAATCTGATACGAAAATAGATCTTATTCTTACTCGAAATCTTAAAGACTTTAGAAGTAGTAATTTAGCGGTAATAACTCCGGATAATTTTATGAAAATTCAAAACGCAGGCAATTAATAAAAAAGTTACTTTAAAAGTATTGGTTGAGATTTTTAATGCAATCGATTTACTTTTTCAACTTCATTTATTCGTTTAAGATTATAGTTGAGTAAACAAATAGTGGATTTTTCTCTCAATTAAACATAAACTCAATCGCCTTGTTATTTACAAATGTACATATTGAATAAATGCTTTTTACAACCAAAATTTTTCATAAAAATTCCAAAGAATGGGTGGTGTTTGTTCACGGCGCAGGAGGAAGTTCGGCTGTTTGGCACAAGCAAGTGAAGCCATTTTCGGAAAAATTCAATGTGCTATTGGTCGATTTGCGCGGTCATGGACAATCGAAACTTAAATCAGAATCCAAAAAATACAGTTTCAAAATGATTGCCAACGATGTGTTGGAAACTTTAAAGGCGCATTCCATTGAAACAGCTCATTTTGTTGGAGTTTCACTCGGTTCAATAATTATAAAACAAGTTTATTCGCTTCAACCTAAAATTGTGAAATCAATGGTTTTTGCAGGAGCGGTAACAGAATTAAATTTTAAGTCGCGCTTGCTTTTGAGAATTGGTAGAATTTTCAATAGTGTTTTGCCTTACATGGTTTTGTATAAAATTTTTGCACGGGTAATGATGCCAAAGAAAAACCACGAAAGATCTAGAAAACTGTTTATTCAAGAAGCAAAAAAACTAATGGACAATGAGTTCAAACGTTGGTTTAAATTGACGGCGCGATTAACAGCCTATCTTTCGGAGCTCGAAAAAGACAAATCCATTATTCCAAAATTATACATTATGGGTGGTGAAGACCATTTGTTTTTGGCGCCAGTGAAAAAAATAGTTGCCAATGATTCCTATTCACAACTTCAAATTGTCCCAAATTCTGGTCATGTGGTGAACATTGACAACCATTTACTATTTAATGAATTGTCAATTGATTTTATAGAAAAACAGTCGATAGATTAAATGACACTCAATTAGCCAAAGTTTTCATTTCTCCGACACCCAATCAATTGCTTCTTGCAAATCTTTGTGCTCAAACCCTCTAAACTCCCCAGGTATAAGATAACTGAAGAAATTTGTAAAACTCCTAACCCTTCTGAATCTGAAACAATTGCTGCCCTATTCCATTTAATTAAATGTTTAATTCCCGTAATAACATCTTTCATCCAAGCGCCAATTGTGAAATTCTTAACAGACGTTTCAAGCACCAACAAATAATTCAATTTGTCTGTTTTTTCAATCAATTCCATGACTTTTGGCAAGACCGTTTCTGTAAAATCAGTTGCAGTTATTTCCCCTGTTGCTTTAAAACCAACAATGTTTGACGGTAAATTTTCCAAGTGCTTGATCATAATTTTGTTTTTAAGTTTTTAAAAGATACTTCCTGTTTATTAGAAATTTATCTTTCGACAAGACAAAATTGCCGTTTCAGATTGCTTATAGTGTTACAAAATTTCACCCATGAATAAGATTATTCACACTTTTAGATGGGGAGATGATATACACAGTCTAGTTTTTTATTTTTCGAACCTTCAACAATAATTTTTCCCCTACCTTTGAGCTATGAAATTCAAAAGTGTAATCGTTGTGTTTTATCTCGGAATATTGAGTTTAATTACTGCTTGTACTGAAAAATCAGATCCTGTAAAAAACTTGGATGAAATTCGACCGAAATCGGAAGGTAAAGAACGAATTAAAGAAACCAAAGAATCAAAAGATACACTTCTCCCCTATTTAACGTGTTATACGCAAGACTCTGTTTTACTGGAGATTGAATCCATTTCACCAATTGAACATTCGCATTTTATCAATCGATTTCAACCAATTAAAAAAACTGCTTTTTTACTTCAACAAAAAGATTCTACCGAAAACATCGAACATTTTTCTTGGGAATTCAAGGATTCAGTCGCTACCAAAAATGCGTTTTATAATTGGTTGGACATTGAAAAATCATCTAAAATACTTTCTTCAAAATCACTTTCAAAACTCTTTTTCACCGCGTTGATTACCGAAAAACACATCGATTTTTTCTATTCCACTAAGAAAATGGATGTTCCAAAACTAATGCGTTATGTGAAATTCAACAGAAATACTGAAACGTATAAATACATCATCATCCAAAAACGAAATTCTAAAGCACTTTGGTATCAATTTGCTGATGAAAAACTAACTTTAATTCCTTCTAAATGAAAATTTTAAACCGCGGATTTATCAAAATAACTCCTACTCCAACCTTTATTAATTGGGCAAAAACAGTTGCTGAAGAAACACCCTTTTTCGATGCAAATCCTGAATCAACTATCTATTTAATCGAAGATGATTTTTGGGAAGAAGAAAAAATAATAGAGAAATACTTCAAAAAAATTGCAAAGCAAGAATTTGGCGCAATCGAAGAAAACAAAGAAAATCAACCACTTATCGCTGATTTAGAATTATTCAATAGCTATTTCCACAGCGAATTTGGAACCTTTGTTTACGACCTTTTCAACGATTCTTTGCAATCTGAGAAAGTATAGTTTCAGACCCAAAAATCTACCTAATGAAAACCAATGCTCACCTCACTTTCAGTTCTCAACTTTCAGCTTTCAACTTAGCATTAATCTTTTCTATATTAACAGTATTTTCTTCTTGCAAAGACAAAACGCCACCTGACACTTCAGGTTGCCAACTCGAAGATATCAACTCCAATTCAACAGTTGAAGGTTATGGAATCTTAGCAAAACTACCAGGAATTTGGAACGGTTCGGTTTATTCGCCAACACCACTTGGGAGCTTTCCTGAATGGATTGTCGATTTTCGTCCGATTTCTGAAGCCCAAGTTTCTGCCAAAAATGAGTTGGATTCATTGAATGATATTTTTATGAGTTTTTTCATCGTGAAAATTGATTGTAAGTACAAAATTGCATTTAGAAACGGTGGTGGTTTTGCAGGAAACATTCGTAATTCTTACCTTGTTATTGATAGTGTAAGTGAAACTGCAACAAGTTCTTTTTACCGCTTTGTGGACCCAATTGCTGGAAAAAATCGTGTGTATTCTGATATAACTTTTAAACAAGATAGCTTGATAATGCATACGTACACGAATAAATTCAATACGGTTGCAACTCCTCAAACTCATATGATTTGGCGTGCTAAATTGAAAGACCAAACGGCGACTCAAAATGCTATATCGCACTTCAATTTCCCTCAGAAAAAATTAGTGAAAGACTTCTCCACCACTTTTGACGGACGTTCGGAAGCGATTTATTACAATACAACCAATGAACCTTATCCTGAAACGTCACAACCATACATAGGAAAATCAACGGTTTCGGTCAATATTACGAATCCAACAAGCGTTCAAGTTTCTAAAAAAGTATTGATTATAGTTACAACTCAACCGCTTTTCAATGGATTCAATTTCAACGCTGCAAATTTAAAATACCGTTCACGCTATGTTTTGGTAGGCGCGAAACCTTCTACAGGCTACACTTTCAACTATATGCATCCGGGAACTTATTACGTCAATGCAATTTATGATGTGAATGGTGATGGTAATTTCTCAAGTGGTGATTACATCAACAATAGCTTCGATGTGCCTTTAACTTTAACTGCCTCTGGAATTGCCAATGCAACGGTGAATGTGAATTTTTTGATTCCGTAGAACAGGGAATTGTACCGCTATAGTGCAAAGTGGAAAAAAAAATGCCACAGATGCACAGATGGAAATGGTAAGGAATGATTTGTTTAGTCAATGTTTTTATTCACATTTATATTCAAGTGCAAGTTTAAATTTAATCCGTGCATCTTTGACAATTTAGACATAGATTGCAACGGATTCACAGATGATTTAACTTAGAAAAAATTAAATTCTCTTTTTCTCTGCGACTCTGTGGTTTTTATTAAGTTGGCATTTATTCGAATTCAATAAGCATCCAATTACAAAATATGTTAGTTTTCCCAAAATAAGCGTTTCTAAACAATCCCCTTTCCTTTGATGTTGTTACCTTTGCAAAAACTTTTTTTATGGCAACTAGAAATTGGGAAACACTTAAGAAATATACCGACATCAAATTTGAGTTTTTTGAAGGTATTGGAAAAATTACCATCAATCGTCCGCAAGTTTATAACGCTTTTCGTCCAGAAACGAATTTTGAGATTCTAGATGCATTGGTGATTTGTAGAGAAAATCCAAACATAAACGTGGTAGTGCTAACAGGCGCAGGAGATAAAGCTTTCTGTTCAGGTGGCGATCAAAACGTGAAAGGTGTTGGAGGTTATATTTCAGAAAATGGCGTTCCTCGTTTGAATGTACTAGATATTCACAAAGCTATTCGCTCGCTACCTAAACCAGTTATTGCAATGGTAAATGGCTACGCAATCGGTGGTGGACACGTTCTTCACGTTGTGTGTGATTTATCAATTGCTTCTGAAAATGCACGCTTTGGTCAAACAGGTCCTAAAGTTGGAAGTTTTGACGGAGGCTTTGGTTCGTCTTACTTAGCTCGTTGCGTTGGACAGAAAAAAGCACGTGAAATTTGGTTCTTGTGCGAACAATATACAGCCGAAGAAGCTGAAAAAATGGGTATGGTAAACAAAGTGGTTCCTTTTGATGAATTGGAGGACACGGTTGTTGCTTGGTCCAAAACGATTATGAAAAGAAGTCCGTTGGCGATTCGTATGATTAAACGTGCGATGAATGCTGAACTAGACGGACAACACGGTTTGATGGAGTTGGCTGGCGATGCTACTTTACTCTATTATTTAACGGAAGAAGCGCAAGAAGGAAAACACGCTTTCTTAGAAAAACGCGATCCAAATTTCCAACAATATCCTAAATTTCCTTAAACTCAACTTATGTCAATTCGCTCATTAGAACCTCAAATTCTTTGGAATCACTTCGCTGATTTAAACGCTGTTCCTCGACCTTCAAAAAAAGAAGAACGTGTGCGTCAATTTATGGTTGATTTCGGAAATAATCTTGGATTGGAAACAATCGTTGATAAAATTGGAAATGTAATTATCAAAAAACCTGCTTCTGCAGGAATGGAAAACCGCAAAACAGTCATTCTTCAAGCGCATTTGGATATGGTGCACCAAAAAAATTCGGATACTGTTTTTGATTTCGACAAACAAGGAATTGAAATGTTGGTGGATGGTGATTGGGTACGCGCAAACGGAACAACACTTGGCGCTGATAACGGAATCGGAGTTGCTGCGATTATGGCTGTATTATCTTCCAAAGAAATTCAACATCCAGCTGTGGAAGCGTTTTTCACAATCGATGAAGAAACAGGAATGACAGGTGCTATGAAAATGGATGGCTCTTTATTGCAAGGTGAGATTTTATTGAATATTGATACCGAAGACGACGATGAACTTTCGATTGGTTGTGCAGGTGGAATTGATACCAATACTTCTTATTCTTATTCAGAAGTTCCAGTAAATGCAAACAGTAAAACGGTTGAAATTTCAATTCGTGGTTTGTTGGGCGGTCATTCTGGAATGGACATCGACAAAGGAAGAGGAAATGCCAACAAATGGATGGCGCGCATCTTATGGGAAATTAGTCAATCAATTTCTATTCAATTAGTGGCGTTTGATGGAGGAAGTTTACGTAATGCGATTCCACGTGAAGCGACAGTTGTACTTGCAATTCAAACAGTTGATGCCACTAAATTCCACCAACTTTTTGACCTTCAAGTAGCAACTTTAAAAGAAGAATACCAAAGCATCGAACCTGCTATCAATATTCAAGCGAAAGAAATTGAGCCCGCTGAAAAAGCAATGAATGATGCTGATTTCAAGAAAATAATCAATCTTATATGTTCTGTTCATAACGGAGTTTTCAGAATGAGTCCTGACATCGTTGGGTTGGTTGAAGCATCTTCAAGTTTGGCTAGAATCATCATTTCAAATGGTTCATTTACAAGTCAATCTTTACAAAGAAGTAGCGTTGAATTTACAAAATCTGAAGTGGCAATGAATATTCGTTGCGCTTTTGAAAATGCGGGTTGCAACGTTGTTCAAGGAGGTGATTACCCGGGATGGAAGCCAAATCCGACTTCTGCTATTTTGAATATAATGGAAAACTTATATATTAATTTATTTAATGAAAAACCAAAAGTAAAAGCGTGTCACGCAGGTTTAGAATGTGGAATCTTAGGAAAACATTTACCAGGAGTGGATATGATTTCTTTTGGACCAAACATTCGCGCAGCACATTCACCAGATGAAAAAGTTCAGATTTCTTCGGTTCAAAAATTCTGGGGATACTATTTGGAAACGTTGAAGCAAATACCTATTAAAAACTGAGAACTGAAAGATGAAAGTGAAGAGTGATTGACTTCCCTCCTTGAGGAGGGATTGAAGGAGGTGAAAATTTAATTTATAGTCATCCCCCTCAATCCCCCTTCAAAGGGGGAAGTAGAAATCTCACTTCGTCCTAAAATCATAAAGTCCTAAAATCATAAAGTCCTAACATCATAAAGTCCCAATAAAACAATGACATTTCAACTAAATACAATCGAGGAAGCAATTGAAGAAATTCAAAATGGAAAAGTAATCATCGTAGTGGACGACGAGGACCGCGAAAATGAAGGCGATTTCCTTACTGCTGCTCGTAATGCAACCCCTGAGATTATCAATTTTATGGCAACTCACGGTCGTGGATTAATTTGTGCGCCAATCAGTGAAGAACGTTGCGATAACTTAGGTTTGGAAATGATGGTTCGCAACAACTCTGCGGCTTATGAAACTCCTTTTACAGTAAGTATCGACTTAATTGGTCATGGTTGCACAACAGGTATTTCTGCAAGTGATCGAGCAAAAACGATTTTGGCGATGATTGATCCTGAAACGCGTCCTGAAGAATTAGGTAAACCTGGACATATTTTTCCACTACGTGCTCGCAAAGGCGGTGTTTTGAGACGCGCTGGACATACAGAGGCTGCGGTTGATTTATCAAGAATGGCTGGGTTTGAAGAAGCTGGAATTATCGTTGAGATTTTGAACGAAGATGGTTCGATGGCGCGTTTGCCACAACTAATTGAAATCGCAAAGAAATTCGATTTAAAAATAGTTTCTATTGAGGATTTAATAAAATACAGAATCAAAAACGAAACACATATTGAGAAAGTTGTAGATGTTCATTTACCAACAGAAATGGGTGATTTTCAATTACATGCATTCAAAGATTTGAATTCAGACATGGATCATTTGGCATTGGTTAAAGGAACTTGGGATAAAGACGAACCTGTTTTGGTACGTGTACATTCTTCTTGTATGACTGGAGATATTTTTGGCTCTTGTCGTTGCGATTGTGGCCCTCAATTACATGCAGCTATGAATCTTATTGAGAAAGAAGGTAAAGGTGTAATCATTTACATGAATCAAGAAGGACGTGGAATTGGATTGGTTAACAAACTGAAAGCCTACAAGTTACAAGAAGGCGGAATGGACACAATGGAAGCTAACATCGAATTAGGTTTCAAAGCTGATGAAAGAGATTATGGTTTAGGTGCACAAATTTTGCGAGCTTTAGGTGTGTCAAAAATGCGATTAATGACTAATAATCCTAAAAAACGAACTGGTTTAGTTGGTTATGGATTGGAGATTGTAGAAAATGTATCTTTGGAAATTAAAAGCAACGTTCACAATGCGAGCTACTTGCAAGTAAAAAGGGACAAAATGGGACACAATCTTAAATTAGACATCTAATGCTTGTCGCAAAAGACATACAAAAAGCCTACGGTGAATTGCCCATTCTAAAAGGAGTCAATTTGGAAGTTGGTAAAGGTGAAATCGTTTCTATTGTTGGCTCTTCTGGTGCTGGAAAAACAACTTTACTTCAAATTTTAGGAACCTTAGACAAACCTGATTCTGGCATTTTAGAAATTGGTGGCGTTAATCCATTTAAATTATCTCAAAAGGAATTAGCAAATTTCAGAAACACTTCTTTGGGATTCATTTTTCAATTTCATCAATTATTACCTGAATTTACAGCGATTGAAAATGCAATGTTACCTGCTTTAATCGGTGGAAAAAGTAAAAAGGAAGCAGAACAACTCGCTATGCCTCTTTTAGAAAGATTAGGGATATCTTCCCGTAAAACGCATAAACCTTCTGAATTATCTGGTGGTGAACAACAACGTGTAGCAGTTTGTAGAGCTTTAATCAATAACCCAAAAGTGATTTTTGCTGACGAACCTTCTGGAAACTTAGACACTAAAAACGCTAAAGAACTACACGAATTATTTTTTCAATTGCGCGACGAGTTCAATCAAACTTTTGTAATTGTAACGCACAACGAAGAACTTGCACAAATGGCAGATCGAAGTTTGGTGATGCGCGATGGAAGATTCTTGTAATTCTTAATTTTGAATGTTTAATGTTGAATGTTTGATGATTCATAAACTTGAAAAGTTCAATCATTAAATGAAAAATCATTACAAATAATTTGCGATTAACTTTGGAAAATGAATCAAAATGAGCTTAAAGAATTCTTAGATTTCAAAGTTGAACAATACGAAAATTCAGCTTTTATTTCCTCTGATCCAATTCAAATACCACATCTCTTTACTCGAAAAGAAGATATTGAAATTATGGGCTTTTTACTTGCAACAATCGCTTGGGGAAATCGCAAAAGTATTATTACCAATGGTAAAAAGTTGGTTGAAATTATGGAAAATGAACCATTTGAATTCGTTAAAAACTACTCCAACACTAAAGATTTGAAATTTGTTCACAGAACTTTCAACGCTGAAGATTTAGATTTCTTTTTCAGAAGTTTACGTTTTATTTATGAAAATGGAGGGTTAGAAAAATCTTATTCTCTAAATAATGAACTTGAAGGTTTAAAAGGAAGAATTCACAATTTTAGAACAGTTTTTTTAGCTACTGAACATCAATCACGTTCTGAAAAACACATTTCAAATCCTCTAGCAAACTCTGCTTGTAAACGCCTCGTTATGTTTTTAAGATGGATGGTTCGCGATTCGAAAAAAGGTGTAGATTTTGGAATTTGGAAATCCATTTCTCCTTCAGAATTATACATTCCTCTAGACGTTCACACAGGAAACATTGCTCGAAAATTAGGTTTACTCTCGAGAACTCAAAATGATTGGACTACCAATGAAGAATTGATTCAAACTTTACGGATTTTCGACGAAAACGATCCTGCAAAGTATGATTTCGCTTTGTTTGGATTAGGTGCTTTTGAACAATTTTGATATTTCTTAAGCAAAAAAACACCCGCCAATGACGAGTGTTTTCAGTATTTAAAATAGTTAGAAAATTAAGCTTTTCCGCCTCTTTTTCTATCTGATTCTTTCAATAAGATTTTACGAATACGTAAGTTTTGAGGTGTAACTTCTACATATTCATCGCCTTGGATATACTCTAAACATTCTTCCAAACTGAAGATTTTTGGTGGTGCCAAACGTACTTTTTCATCTGCTCCAGATGAACGCATATTCGACATTTTCTTCGTTTTTGTAACGTTTACAATCATATCACCTGCACGAGAATTTTCTCCAATAACCTGACCTTCGTAAATGTTTTCACTAGGAGAGATGAAGAATTTTCCACGCTCTTGTAAGTTATTCAACGAGAACGGAATCGAAACTCCTTGCTCCATTGAAATTAACGAACCATTTTGTCTTCCAGGAATTTCTCCTTTGTAAGGTTGGTATTCCAAGAAACGGTGATTCATAATCGCTTCACCAGCAGTTTGTGTCAATAAATAGTTACGTAAACCGATGATTCCACGAGATGGAATTTCAAAAGTGATGATCATACGCTCACCTTTTGGAACCATATTTTTCATTTCACCTTTTCTTTTTGTAACTGCTTCAACCGCTGTTCCACTGTGTTCTTCAGGTAAATCGATTGTCAATTCTTCAATTGGCTCACATTTAACACCGTCTACTTCTTTGATAATTACCTGAGGTTGACCAACTTGTAATTCGTATCCTTCACGACGCATTGTTTCAATCAAAACCGATAAATGCAATACTCCACGACCGAAAACCATCCATTTGTCAGCTTTGTCAGTGTCTTTAACACGTAACGCTAAGTTTTTCTCTAACTCTTTGTTTAAACGGTCAGAAATATGACGAGAAGTAACAAATTTTCCTTCTTTACCGAAGAATGGTGAATCGTTGATTGAGAACAACATACTCATTGTAGGCTCGTCCATTTTGATTGTTGCTAATGGCTCAGGATTTTCAAAATCACAGATAGAATCGCCAATCTCAAAACCTTCAATTCCTGTTACAGCACAAATATCACCTGCTTGCACAGAATCTACTTTTCTTCTTTCAATTCCTTCGAAAACAAAAACTTCTTTAATTTTATGTTTTTGAAGTGAACCGTCAGATTTAGAAACCATAACTGGTTGATTTTCTTTCAATTCTCCACGAGTCAAACGACCGATAGCGATACGTCCAACATACGATGAATAATCCAAAGAAGTAATCAACATTTGTGTATTTCCTTCTTTAATTTTTATTGGTGGAAAATATTCTAAGATTTTATCCAATAATGCTGTAATGTCTGTTTTTGGAGTTTTCCAATCTTCAGCCATCCAACCATTTTTAGCAGAACCGTAAATCGTTGGGAATTCTAATTGTTCTTCGTTTGCGTCTAATTCGAACATCAAATCGAAAACTTTTTCGTGAACTTCTTCAGGCGTACAGTTTTCTTTGTCCACTTTGTTGATTACTAAAAGTGGTTTCAAACCTAAAGCCAACGCTTTTCCAAGTACGAAACGAGTTTGTGGCATTGGACCTTCAAAAGCATCCACCAACAAACAAACACCATCCGCCATGTTCAACACTCGTTCAACCTCACCACCAAAGTCGGCGTGACCTGGAGTGTCAATGATATTGATTTTTGTACCTTTATATAATACTGAAACGTTTTTAGAAACGATTGTGATTCCTCTTTCACGCTCTAAATCGTTGTTATCCATTATTAAATCACCAGTCAAACGTTCTCTTTCGTTTTCAACGTTTCCTGCTTCAATCATTTTATCTACCAACGTAGTCTTACCGTGGTCAACGTGGGCGATAATTGCGATGTTTCTTATTTCCATTGTTTCCTTTATTCTTTTTTTACTTTTTTTATTTTGGGACTTTAAGACTTTAGGATGTTAAGAATTTAGGAAAGAGTTAGTTAACAGATTTCTTCGAGAGCCTCTGCCAACTGTTGACTGAGGCTCTCGAAGGCAACCCTTCTATCTTCACTTTTATCTTTTAACTCTTAACTTTTATCTAAAGACTAATATTTCTTTCTTCCACCATAGCTTCCACCACCGTCTGATTTGCGAGCGTCTCCGCTTGGGCCTCTTCTAGCTCTATCTCCACTTGGTTTGTCAGATCCTCCACGTTTGAAGTCACCTCCACCTTTGAAATCACCACCTTTTCTTTGTGAAAATCCGCCGCTTCTTCCACCACCAGAGAATCCACCGCCACTTCCGCCACCGCGGTTTTTTGTTTTGGAGTCTCCTCCGAAACGTCCACGACCTCTTGGTGCATCACCACCTCTATCGCTTCGACCGCCTCCACCAAAACCACTATCTTTTTTCTGAGTGATTTCGATTTTAACTTGGTGACCTTCAAAGTCAGTTCCGTTAACGTTTTGTAAGATCTTCTCTGTGTGTTCTTGATCTGCTTCAAAGAAAGAGAACGAAGGCATTAAGTCAATTCGACCAACTGCTCCTGAATTCAAACCTGTTGCATCACAAACGATACGTAATAAAGCGCCAGGATTCAATCCGTCTCTTTTTCCTAAGTTCACGAAGAAACGAGTTTTTCCTTCTTCTTGTCCGCGATCTCTTCTCAAAGGACGCTCTGAACGGTCATCACTTCTTCCAGAAACATTCAAATCACCAGCACGTTGATAGTACTCAATGAAACGATTAAATTCTGTAGAAACGAAACGTTTGATAACTTCTTCCTTAGAAAGGTCTTCGAAAGCTGCCAAAATTTGTGGCATAAATTTCTCGATGTCTTTCTCACGAACTTCAGTTGCGATTGTTTTGTTTATCAATTTCATCAATTGAATTTCACAAATTTCTTCTGCTTCTGGAACTGTCCCAACAGTGAATGTTGTACGCATTTGACGTTCAATCGCTTTGATTTTCATCATCTCACACGTGTTAATCAACACTAAAGATTCACCTTTCCTACCTGCACGTGCCGTTCTACCACTTCTATGTGTGTAGTTTTCGATATCGTCAGGAAGGTTGTAATTGATAACGTGTGTAATATTGTCGATATCCAAACCTCTTGCTGCAACGTCTGTCGCTACAAGGATTTGTAATTCTTTACTTCTAAAACGATCCATTACACGGTCGCGCATTGCTTGCGTCAAATCACCGTGTAAAGGTTCTGCATTATATCCATCGCGACTTAATTTTTCAGCAACTGTAGCCGTTTCGTTACGCGTACGACAGAAAATTAAACCGTAAATATTTGGATTAAAATCGATTAAGCGTTTTACAGCTTCGTAACGATCTTTTTCTTTTACTTGGTAATAAATGTGATCAATGTTTTCGTTACTTTGATTTTTGTGACCAATAGAAACCTCTAAAGGATCGTGCATGTACGTTTTCGCAATGCGAGCAACTTCTGATGGCATTGTAGCCGAGAACAACCAAACGTTTTTTTCAATGGGTGTAGTAACAAGGATTCCGTCAATGTCTTCTTTGAATCCCATGTTTAACATTTCGTCCGCTTCGTCTAAGATAACGTAACGTACTTGTGAAAGTTGAACCACTTTACGATTGATTAAATCCATCAAACGTCCTGGTGTTGCAACGATAATAGCTACTCCTTTTTTAACATCTGTAATTTGTTTACGAATGTCAGTACCGCCATAAACGGAAACGATGTTGCAATCCATATATTTAGCGAAAACCTCTAAATCTTTGGTGATTTGCAAACACAACTCTCTCGTCGGGCAGATAATTAAACCCTGTGGAAGTCTAGCTTTTGTATCGATGTTGTTGATGAGTGGCAAGCCGAATGCTGCCGTTTTTCCTGTACCTGTCTGCGCTAAGCCGACAAAGTCGCAATCCTCCTGCATCAGGTAAGGGATTGCTTTTTCTTGGATTGGAGTTGGTGCCGTAAAACCCAATTCTGTTAACGACTTCAGCACCTCGCTCTTCAATCCGAGCTCTTCAAATGTCATTTTGTATTTTTAAAATTGGGTGCAAAGGTACGTATATTTTAAGGAAAAATTCTACACTATCATTTATTAATGATTAATTAACTTTAATTGAGGGAGTTAAATGGATTTTTGATTTTTAATTCTTAATTTTTAATTGAGATATTATCTCTAAGAAAATATTGGTGAATTTTAACTCGAAGAGAAGACTTTTGATTTTTGATGCTCGATTTTGATAAGTTATTATACTCGCAGAATTGAAATGATGAATCTTGATTCGTAGTTGGACTTTAATCAAGCATCAAGACTTAAAATCAAGAATCTCTTAACTATTCACTTACAACCTTAATCAAACCTTGAACTTTTTTGGCCTTAGTTTTAACTTTTTCGATTGTTAAGTCAGTGATTGTTACATGTCCCATTTTACGGAAAGGCTTTGTTGTTTCTTTTCCATAAATATGCGGATAAACGCCTTCAATTTCAAGTGCTAAGTCAAGTCCATCGTATACTGATTTTCCTTCAAATCCTTTTTCGCCCAACAAATTAATCATTGCACCTGCTTGCATAATTTCTGTAGAACCTAACGGTAAGTTTAAAATCGCACGTAAATGTTGAGCGAACTGAGAAGTTACATTGCATTCAATCGTGTGATGCCCACTGTTGTGCGGTCTAGGTGCGATTTCATTAACTAGCAAATTTCCATTTTCATCTAAGAAGAATTCAACTGCCAACAAACCAACCATTCCTAATTTTTCTATTACATCGATTGCCAAATCAGCTGCTTGTTTTTCTAATTCGGAACTAATTTCGGCTGGAGCAAATAAAAACTCAACCAAATTCGCTTCCGGATTAAACTCACATTCAACAGCTGGAAAAGTTTTCGTCTGACCTTTTTCATTTCTTGCAACAATGACTGAAAGCTCTTTCACAAAAGGAATTTTCTCTTCTAAAATAGACGGAGAATCAAATGAATGTTCAGTATCTTCTTGGTTTTTCAAAACATTTACACCTTTCCCATCGTAGCCACCTTTTCGCAATTTATGCACAATTGGATACGTTACTTTTTCTAATAATTCATTCTTATTTTCAATTAAAACAAAAGGAGCTGTTGGAATTTGATGTTCTTGATAAAACTGTTTTTGTAAACCTTTGTCTTGAATAAGTTCAAGGATATGAGGTTGTGGAAAAACTTTTACTCCTGACTTTTCAAGTTCTTTTAAAGCTTCAACATTAACATTCTCAATTTCTACACTAATTAAATGTTTGTCTTTCCCGAAATTGATAACAGTTTCATAATCAGTTAAGCTTCCAATGGTAAATGAATGCGCAATTTTAGCACAAGGAGCATTTTTGTCGGGATCTAAACAATGTAAATGAATGTTTAAATCAACTGCTTCTTGAAGTAACATTCTGCCCAATTGACCTCCGCCCAGTAAACCGATGCGCATATCTTCTCCGTACCATTTTGAACTCATAGCGCAAATATAAGGAGTTGTTTGAATATTGAAATGGAATTAAATCGAACAGATTATTTATTCTTCTTTTTAATTGCTTCCTCTTTGATTCCTTTAAGTTTTAGGTAATCCTCAACGGTGTAAATCGTTAGTGCATAAGCAGAAATATTATCTTCAGGGAAAATAGTGGTTCCAACAACGAAATTTTTATTACTGTAATAAACGATAATACTACCTTCATACATTTCAGAGCCAATTTCTCGAAAAGTAGGTTTATCCAATTCTAATCTGAAAGCATCAAATTGTTCTGCTTTTTGAAATTGATAAATAATTCGGTTGGGTAAAGAATCTGCTGCTAAAAAATAGAACCATCCTTCTGCTTTTATTTTATATTTTTCTAATTTTCCGAAATACCAAATTGATTCGCCGTATTTTGTTACCGTTTGACCTTCTGATTTAAAAAACTTCCATTTCCGAGCTAACAAAGAATCATTTATCTCTCCTAAATCCATTTTCTGAAACTGAAATAGCTCATTTAAAGTGAATTTTTGAGCTGAAACTGACTTCACGTTAAAGGCAACAAAAAGAAACAATAAAATCGATAGAAGTTTCATTAAAAAAAAATTAGTAATTAAAAACAAATTTACAAAAAATCGTGCCAGTTAGTGACAATATTATTAGTTCTCTAATTAATTATAAGGTTTTGTATTTCTTGTCACAATTTTCTTACTTTTAAACAAAATTTTAATTCATGAACTTTTTAAAAGCAAACATTGCAACTATTTTAATTTCAGTATCTGTAATTATAACAGGTTATATTCTTGGAAATTCTTATTTGTCAAAAGGTAAGGAAGATCCCGTAATTAGCGTTACTGGACTAGGTGAAACAAGTTTCGATTCTGACTTAATCGTTTGGCGAGCAAACTTTTCTAAAAAGAACTTCGAGCTTAAACAAGCTTATGCAGATTTGAACGCTGATGTTCGAAAAGTGAAATCATATTTGAAATCAAAAGGTATCCCTGAATCAGATATCGTTTTTGAAGCTGCAGATATCCAAAAAGAATTTAGCTACGAGTATGACGAAAATGGTAGTGTTAGAACATCTTATTTCACTGGTTACAATTTAACTCAAGGTTTAAAAGTTCGCTCTAAAAATGTGGACTTGGTTGAAAAAACATCGCGTGAAGTTTCTCAATTAATTGATGCAGGAATAGAATTAAATTCCTTTGCTCCCGAATATTACTACACAAAATTGGCAGAATTAAAACTTAAAATGATTGAACAAGCAACAAAAGATGCTTACAGTCGAGCAGAAAAAATTGCAGAAAACGCAGGTGGTTCCCTAGGGAAACTTAAAACTGCAGATATGGGTGTATTTCAAATTACGGCCGAAAACTCAGCTGAAGAATACGATTGGGGCGGAAGTTTCAATACAACATCTCGCCGTAAAACAGCAAATATTACAATGCGTTTAAAATATGAAATTGATTGAGATTTGAGACTTTTGGACTTTTAGATTTTAGTACATTAAGATTTTATGAGGGAATGAGAAATTTCAATTCGCAATTCGTAGTTTTCAATCCGCAACCCTAAATAAAAAGCTCCTTCTTCAAATCTAGCCATTCTAAAGTCGAATGTGAGAAAATATCTTCAATAGTTTCTTTGGATAAATCACTTTCTTCGATGAATTTTCCAATCTCCAAATCGCCTAGCGGGAAAGGATAATCAGAACCAAGGCAAACGCGTTTTGATCCTTGTAATTTCAAAATATATTTCAGGGCATCAATATCGTGTGTAATGCAATCTACCCAAAATTTACCAACATATTCTCTAGGATTTACTGGATTATCAATTGCAACTAAATCTGGGCGACAATTAAATCCGTGTTCAATTCGTCCTAGTGTTGGCAAAAAAGAACCACCTGCATGGGAAAAACACACTCTTAAATTTGGCAAACGTTCTAAAACTCCTCCAAAAATCATTGAACAAGCTGCGCGAGAAGTTTCTGCAGGCATTCCAACCAACCAAGGCAACCAGTATTTTTTCATGGAATCAAACCCCATCATTTGCCACGGATGAACCATCACAGCCATTCCCAAGCGCTCACAAGCTTCAAAAATTGAAAAAAAACGTTCCTCACTTAAATTTTCATCGTTGATATTTGAACCAATTTGAATCCCAACGTGCCCGGTTGCCTTTGCTCGTTCTAATTCCTTAATTGCAGCTTCTGAATCTTGCATTGGAATTGTCGCTAAACCAATGTAATTCTTAGGATATTTCGCTACCAAATCAGCGATATGATCATTCAAAAATTGAGAAAGTTCAACACAATCTTTAGTTTTTGCCCAATAGGAAAACATAACTGGAATGGTACAAACTACTTGAACTTGGGTGTTAAATTGCTCATAGTCAGCAATTCTAAGTTCATCATTCCAACAATTTTCTTGAATTTTTCTAAAAAACTGACCTCCTTGCATCATATCAGCAGATTGGTCTTCATTGTGAACTAAATTGATAAATTTTCCATAACCAAATTTCTCTGTCCAATTGGGTATGATTTTCGGGATAATATGGGTGTGCATATCAATTTTCAACATACGTAAAATGGTTTAAATTTGAAATTAAAGAAAATTAAATCAAGCTTCAATAGCTCTATTCATTAAACTTATCATTGCAATTGAAACTGTAAATAATTGACTAGCTGTTTCGTCACTCATTGTGCTACCGTCTTCATCATCTGTAGAAACTTCCATTGCCATAAATTGTGCGAGTTCAGGTTGATCACAAAACGATTCTAAAATCTCTTCATCTTCATCATCGAAATATTGATCTAACATATCAGTAAAAGGCTCTTGCATTTCGTCTATATCTTCCTCTGTAACTTCTCTTAATTTAATTCCTTCTTGAGTGAAACACTCATTGATTAAGCAAAAATAATAGATTAACAGTCCTTCCAAGTCTTCATTTTCATATTCAACTGGAGCAGACATTACATATTCTAATAAAATTTGTTGGGTTAATGCGTACTTTTCAAATGTTGATTCTAATTGGTCGTCGTCTAAATTATCTACGATATCAATTGCTTTTTCAATGGATGCTAGAGAAACATGTTTCATAATAAATTTTCTTTTTTCCAAAAATAAGGAAGTATTTCAGAACTCAGTTTGAAAGTGTATCAAAAGTTACAAATAGAATTAAACAACAACTCTACTTTTGTCAAATAAAATTAAGAGATGATAAAAGTTGCTTCGTTAGTTAATTTATTGGGATATGTGATTGGCGGCATAGGTGGAATAATTTATTTCAAATTGTTTCCGTGTGAGACAGGCTGTGCTATTCGTTCAAATATCTTCTTTAACATATTGATGGGCGCATTAATCGGTGACTTAGTTTTTCAATTAGTTAAAAAAATTATAACACCAAAAAATTAAGTTATGTCTAAAATTGGAACAATCGTAGATGTTAGAACTCATGCTGAATATAGCGGAGGTCATGTTGCAGGATCAGTAAATATTCCTTTGCAAGAAATCACAGCTCACATCGAAGAAATCAGAGCTATGGAGCAACCAATTGTTTTCTGTTGTGCAAGCGGAAATAGAAGTGGACAAGCAACTCACTATTTCCAATCAATCGGAGTGGATTGCGAGAATGGTGGTTCGTGGATGGATGTTAATTATTTAATAAGTATTTAATTATGTCTATCCTTTCAAAATTATTCGGTATTAAGTCGGTTGACTATAAAGAATTGGTGAAAAATGGTGCAATGATTATTGATGTTCGTTCACAAGGCGAATTCAAATCAGGACACATCAAAGGTGCTATAAATATTCCTTTACCTGAAATTGCAAGTTCTTTGAACAAAATTCCAAAAAACAAAGTAATTATAACATGTTGCGCTTCTGGTATGAGAAGTGGCTCGGCAAAAGGAATTTTAAAATCAAAAGGCTATGATGTTCACAATGGTGGTTCGTGGGCAAGCTTGAATGCTAAGATATAATTACTTACATTCAAAAAAAAAAAAAAAAACAATAAGGGTAGGTTGTAATTTGTTCCTGCTGTTGTTTTTTCTAAAAAATTCTATGTTGTAGAAAGGATCAATTTTGATCTAGGATGCCAATAATAAAGTTCATTTTCGGTGCAAAATTTTGATACTAATGCAACCAACAAGAATTAACAAAACTCAATTTCTATTAAAATATGAATATCCTTTTTTGAAGTCAATTATAACGCATGTATTTTTCGTCTACATAAATTTAATCAATCAACATATATAACTGAATTTTAATTAATTACAAAAAACAATAACAAATTAATTCACGTTAATTAAAGTTTCTTTTTGTTAATTAAAAAATTAATCCTTAGATTTAGTTAATAATACTATTACTTGTCGATTTTTTCAAGTAAAAACTGAATTTTAAAAAGGTTAATGCGTTATTTAGAAAATGAAATTTACGATAGAATAATTGAAGGAGATAAAGTTTTTGATTTCTTACAAGAAGTTGTATTAGATGGAATTTGGTATCTCGATTTAGAGAGTTACAACGATCAATATTTTAGTTTAGTATTTTTTAAAATATTAGGGTATAAAAACAATGATTTTTTTGAAAATGGTAAACACTGGAAAAGTTTAATTCATCCTGATGACATAAAAAAAACGGAAGAATTGATGGATGTACATTTTGTTTATCCTGAAATTCCTTTTGGACAAATCATTAGATATCAGCATATAAATGGGAGTAGTGTTTGGATTCAATGTAAAGGTATTGCAATAAGAAATGAAAATGGTAAACCAACAAGAATGTTTGGTGTTCATGTAGCATTAAATGTATCAAGTTTGAGTGAAATAAATGATTCAAAATCTTTAACAAAGTCAAAAGAAAACAATCAAATTTCCTCAAAAAATCAAGAATTATTTGGAGAACTAATTGATAAAAACACACAGAAAGAAGGTATTAAAGCGTTTTTTAAAGATGTAAGTAAACGAATTAAACTCACCAATCAATTAAATTCTAAAAATGTACTTTTAGCACATTTAGTGGATAAAACTACTGATTCCGTTTTGATCTTCAATGGTCAGCTACAGTTGATTTATACCAAAAAACAAATAGAACAATTTATTGGTAAAAAAATTGAGAAACTTTCTATGGATCTTTCGGAAAGTTTAAACATTTTTCATCCCAATCATCAAGCTGATGTTTTTGAAATACATGAAAAGGCAAGATTAAATAAAGAGAGAACAATTACAGCTCAACACTTAGCAAATCATGTGGATGGTAAACAAATTTGGTTAGAGGACCTTGTTAGTTTTGAGTATGATGAGTTAGGTAATTATAAAAGAGCCTATATTTTTTCAAGAGACATTACTGAACGTAAGTTAATTGAACAATCATTAGAAGAGGAATCCTTTAAATACAAACAAATTGCTGAATTATTAAATGAAGAAAAAAAGAAAAATAAAAAAGAACTATATTCTGAATTACACTACGGAATTAACCAATTGTTATTTGCGGCTAAGTTAAACATTGAAAATTCAGATCTTAAAGATGAACATTTAGAACAATCGGTTTCTAAATTAAAAATTGCAATAGAACATATCGGTAAAATAGCGCTAGAATTAACAACCCAATTTGTTTTTGGTAACTATTTCGTATCTTCCTTAACAGATTTTATACTAGGTCTCAATAATTCTATTATTAAATTTATAGTAGAAACAGATAAACAAGAACCTTATTTTATTAAAGATTCTTCAAAAAAAACTATTTTTAGAATTGTTCAGCAATTGGTTCAATTTTCTATAGAAACTACTAAAGCATCCAGGACTGTTTTTCGCGTTAAACAAATTGAATCTGAATTTGTTAACTTTTCCATAGACAATGGTGCATTCAAATGCAAAACACCGCTCGAAAGCCTAAATTTAAAATCTATTCAAGACCGAATTTATTTATTAGATGGGAAGAAGCGTTTTTTTTAATCTTGAACAAAAAGGCTTAATTGTTTACATTAAATTACGAGTAAATGAATAATAATATAACAATTTATCTAGCTGAAGATCACAAATTAGTCCGTGATGCTTGGAAGCTTACTATTGAAGATAACAGTACATTTTCAATTATTGGAGAAGCTGAAACAGGAGCCGAAGCACTCGCATATTGCTCAAAAAATAAGGTTGATGTAATTATTATGGACATCAATTTGAAAGATGGTAGTTCAATGGATACTATTAAAAAAATGATAGATATAATTCCAAAGGTAAAGATTGTTGTCGTTTCAATGCTTAATGTTTATTCCATCATTAAAGATTTATATAAAGCGGGAATATGCTCCTTTTTAACAAAAAACTCTAGTAAAGAAGAACTTATTGAAGCAATAAAAAAAGCAAACAATAACGAAAAATACTACAGTACTGAAATTGCTCAATTATTATTAGAAAGGGATAATGAAACAATTAACACATTGAATTATAGAGAGATTAAAATAATTCAATTAATCTGTGATGGTCTCTCCAACAAGGAGATTGGTGTCAATATGAAAATGTCCGAAAAAACAATAGAAGGTTACAAAACAAAAATCTTTAAAAAATTGAAGGTTTTTAACAATCTTGGAATTTATAGTTTCGCTCAAAAAAATGGATTAATTAACTAATAATAAAACATAAAAAGGGTTAACCCTTTTTATAATAAGTTAAAACCCCTTTTAAATGAATTATTTTTTTCTTACTTAAATTATTGAATCCCATTTCGTTATATTTATGAAACACTACTTAAGTTTTTTGCTTTTTTTATGTAATTCTGAAAAATGTAGAGTTAGTTATTTCTAATATAAAAAACACTTTCTTAAAATGTCTTTATGAATTACCTTGAGCAAGAATTAGTTGAAAAAATAAAAAGCGATAATATTGTTTATGATTTTATGAACAATGTCGTTTTAGATGGAACATGGTTTTGGGATTTAGAAAATCCAGAAAATGAATGGATGTCAGCTAATTTTTGGACAACTCTTGGTTATGATCCGAATGAAATGCCACACAAATCAAATGCCTGGCAAAACATTATTCATCCTGATGATTTTATTTTAGCTAAAGAAAACTTAATAAGCCATTTCAACAATCCTGAACACCCGTATGATCAAGTAGTAAGATATACTCACAAAGATGGTCATATAGTTTGGATTCGTTGTAAAGGTATGTGTATTCGAGATAAGAATGGTAAACCTCTTAGAATGTTAGGGGTTCACACAAAAGTCTCAGCACTTATTCTAAACCAAATTGAGGAAGTTAAGGAAGATTCAAAAAATGATCGAGCGTCTGTTTTATCAAGTGTTTTAAACGGTAAACACAACGATAAACTACAAAATCTACAAAATAGAAATTTGGTTCAATCAAAACTTGAAAATCAGGAAACCAACGAAAATGAAAACTATCTTTTAAATAAAGGTAATTCGTTTAAAGAATTATCGGAAGAAACAAAATCGCTAATTACTAAAGAGGTTTTTGGAGATAATATAAATAAATATCCAGCTGAACTTGTTGGTTTTCTATTCTTAGACAGAGAAAATGAGCCACGAATTGGTTCCTTTATTTCTGATGTCTCTGAACGCATTGACTTAAAAGAGTTACTAAAAAAAAGAGATCAATTGTTATCAATGTTGGCTGATAACTCGTCAGATACTTTGTTGATTTTCAACAATCAAATGGAATTAACCTACGCTAGTCCCTCATTTGAAAGAATTACGGGTAAAAGGATAAAGAAATTCCCTATTAAAGAGTCTGATGCCTTAGATTACATTCATCCTGACGATTTAAACTTCGTTTTAGAATCTTATTTCAATGCTGTTACCAATAAAAACAAAGATTTAGTAATACAGCATCGAGCAATTCACGCCGTTGAAGGCGATATTTGGCTAGAAGATTATGCTAATTTCGAATATGATAAAAATTCTAACCATCAAAAAACTTTTATAATTTCTCGAGATATAACCAAAAGAAAACTGCTTGAACTTAAGCTTCAAGAAGAGTCTGAAAAACGCAGACAAATTGCAGAGTTATTGATAGAATCAAAAGAAAAAAGCAAGGAAGCCTTGTACAAAGACTTACACGATGGTGTCAATCAACTTTTGTTTGCTTCGAAATTAAATATTGAAAATGCAGGTATAAAAGATAACAAATGTCTTTCACAAGCTTTAGAATATTTAACATCAGCAATAGAAGAAATACGAAAAATCGCATTAGAATCTACCTCTCAGTTTATTTTTAATGATTGTTTTGTTTCTGCAATTATCGACTATTTCTTGAAATTTAACATTACCTCAAAACTCAAATTTTCAGTTGATAATCGAATTTCTGAACAATTATACATTAATGATAATATTAGAAAACACATTTTTCGAATCTGTCAAGAATTAGCTCAAAATGCCCTAAAACATTCCCATGGAACAAAAATGTATTTTCGATTTATCTATAAGGAAGGGTATTTAATTCTCATTGCAAAGGATAATGGCATAGGAATCAAAAATTCAAACCAAGAAGGTATTGGACTTAAAAGTATTCAGGATCGCGTCTATTTATTAAATGGAAAAGTTCGATTCTTTAATAATCTTTTTCAAGGTTTGGCCGTTTATATTGAAGTAAAATTGAATTGAAAATCATTAATTCGAAACACAACGTGTTAATTAAAAGATTAAACATTAATTATACTAAGGGTAAACCCTAAATAAAATAGCATTCAACCCTTAAGTTTGTTAATTAACGTGTTAATTATATAAAATACAATTCTGAATTATTATATTTGAGTAGCTTAAAAAAACTAAAAATTACTACACATTTCAGTTGTTAAATCTTATAAATCAAGTTGAATTGATTGTTAGATAATGGTTGAAAGAGCTTCTTAAAATTATGCAGATTAAAACAATTTTTATTGCAGAAGACCATCAACTTGTTCGTGAAGCTTGGAAATTAACAATTGAAAAAGAAACCAATTTTAAAATAATTGGAGAAGCTGACAACTGCCAATCTGCCTTAGCGTTTTGTACCGAAAATAAATTGGATGTAATTCTAATGGATATCAATCTTAAAGATGGTAATTCTATTTCAACCATCAAAGAAATGTTAGATCGAATTCCAAATGTTAACATTGTAGTTGTTTCTATTTTAAATGTAATGGCAATAGTTAAAGATCTTTACAAGTCTGGTGTTAAGGCTTATTTAACAAAAAATTCAAGTAAAGAACAATTGTTAAATGCAATTAATAGTGCTGCCAATGGTAAAGTTTATTTTAGTTCAGAAATCTCACAATTGTTTTTAGACTTTCAAACTGAATTGATTCATTCACTAAATTCAAAAGAAATAAAAGTAATTGAATTAATTTGCAAAGGTCTTTCGAATAAGGAAGTAGCTGATGAATTGGAAATTGCTGAAAAAACTATTGAAGGTTATAAGACTAAAATTTACAAAAAATTAAACATTTCAAATAATATCGGACTATTTGAATTTGCTCAAAAAAATGGATTAATTTAACCATTGAAATCCTTTAATATCATTTAACTTCTTTCCATTTCAAAATTATTTTTGACTGAAATTGATTCATAACTTATCGATTAATTTCATAAATAGTTTATTAAAAAGGATTTACCCTTTATAATTAGATTGATAACCCCTAAATCAAATTTAACACTTTAATCAATACTTTAAGAAATGTGTTATTTCCTAAATTTGAATAACAAATTATTCTGTTAATTTTTTTTAATTAAAATAAAATACTAAATTAACAAATGATTCAAATTATTAGTTCAAGAAATTCCATTTTAGTAACAAAAAACAACCATACAATTAACAGTTTAATAAACAAAAACTAGGTTTTTTCGCCTAGTTAATTACTAATATTTTAAAACTGAAATTATGAATGATTTTTTTACCGATGGTATATTTAACTATGTTTCAATAGTAGCTTTGTTAATATCAATTATAACGTTAATTATTTCAACTTCCTATATTTTGAAAAAGAAAATAATTATTCCAAATTCTGAAGTTGTATCTTCAAAAAACTTTAAATCAAATGTTAATCTAAATGATGATCAATTAAGAAATAAAGAAAAAGTTATATCAGACTTAAGAACAAAATTAGAGTTAAAACAATCATTTGAGGATGAGTTAATTAAAACCATAAATGAAGCTGAAAATAAAGAAAACTTTGATTCAAAAGTTCTTTTAAATGAACTAAAGTTAAAACTTCAAAATTTAACTGAAATTGATAAAAAACAAATTGTTAAAAATTCAACAGCACTTGATGAAAAAGGCTTATTTCAGAAAGAATTAGAAAGATTACACCCTGAATTGACTTATCAAGAGAGAACCCTATGTACCTATTTTAGATTACATTTAAGTTCAAAAGAAATAGCTGTCATCGAAGGAATTACTAACGGAACTGTTCGAGTGTATAAAAACAAAATTAAACACAAAATAGGACTTAGTGCAGATGAAAGTCTAAATGAATATCTGTGCAACCTGTCCAGCAAGAAAGCTGCTTAACTAAAATTAGAAGTTAATCCTATAAAATTCAGTAATTTTTAGTTAAATCTTTAACCTTGGTTTAAAGATGTAAGACGAGTTTGTTTTAATAATTCGAATCAAAACTCCTTCAATTTATTCTGTTTTCCAAAAATAAAACCACAACTTATGAAGGGATTTTTTATCTTCTAATCTTTGTATTGCCATTTCAATACTATTATTGATTATTACTACCTTAACATTACTTACTGCACAGTTTTATTATTTAAAAAAGACTTTAAATAACAGAAGTGATTTAAAATACGATGATTTTAAAAATGAAGGGGGCTCTACCCTTTTAAATCATCAAATATCTATAAAAGAAAACGAAATTTCTGAATTACGTTATAAACTGAATATGAAAAAAACGTTTGAAGATGAATTAATTAGAACCATTCTTGAAGCAGAAACACAAGGAAGTCTAAACTCTTCTGACATGATTAATGAACTAAAATTGAAAGTTCATCATCAAAAAATTATGGAGGAACTGTTACTAAAAAACAATTTAACAACGCTCGATGAAAATGATGTTTTCTTAAATGAATTAGAAAGGCAACATCCTGAGTTAAATTATCAATAGAGATTGCTATGAACGTACTTTAAAATTTATTTGAGCTCCAAAGTAATTGCTCAACTAGAAAGGGAATTACTAATGGTACAGTTAAAGTTTATAAAAATAAAATAAAACATAAAATCGGACTAAATTAAGATGATAAATTAAATGAATACTTAGTCAATTTGACACCCAACAGAAACATATTATCTTTTATTTTCTAAGTTGCAGTAAACCAAATAGAACCAAACAATATCAAACATTTAAGGTGTGTTACCAACCATTTTTAGTAGCTTTGTTTCCTTTTAATTCAAAAATAAAGAATGGAAACTGTAACAATTGTAACTGGACTACCACGTTCAGGAACTTCTTTGATGATGCAAATCATGGAGCGAACAACTCTTCCGATTTTAGCTGATGGTTTACGCGAAAAAGACATCAATAATCCTGAAGGTTATTATGAATTAGAAGCTGTAAAAGGTATTGTAAAAGACAATTCTTTTTTAAAAGATGCATGTGGCAAAGTAATAAAAATTGTAACCCCTCTTCCACTCTTTTTAGATAAAAACCTCAACTATCGCGTTCTCTTTATGCGTCGTGATTTAGAGGAAATTTTGCGTTCTCAAGAAAAAATGTTAGGAAAAGACCAATCCTCAGAACGAGAAAAATTTAAAACAATTTACGAACTTCATTTGAAAAAAACATACACATTTTTTGAATCAAATAATATCCCTTATCTTAATATTTGGTACAAGGAACTTATTTCAAACACAGAAGTTGAATTGACAAAAATCATTGACTTTTTAGAACTTTCTGAAAAATGGGAAGATTTAGCGAATGCTGTTCATCCTGAATTATACCGTAATAAACTTGATAAATAATTGATAATGAATCAAAAACAAGTTAGAATCGTTAACGACTCTACAAAAAAAGAATTTGTTGTTCCTCCTGGAGGTTCGCTAGGCTTACTTGCCCTTGGTAGTATAGGTGTTAGAGCTTGGAAAAAGGCAAAAAAAGAATGGGAAGAAACTCAAAATAGTAACCTTGAAAAAAAATAAAGTTGTTCTAGTTGGTTGGGATTCAGCCGATTGGAAAATCATAGATAAATTAATGGCAAATGGTTTAATGCCAGCCATCAAAAGTATTGTTGATAACGGTGTGAAAGGAAAATTAGCAACACTAGATCCTCCGCTTTCTCCCATGCTTTGGACTTCGATGGCTACTGGAAAAAGACCTTTTGACCATGGAGTTCTTGGTTTTGTTGAACCAGATGGAAATGGAGGAATTCGTTCTGTTTCATCCCACTCACGTAAAGTGAAAGCAATTTGGAACATTTTCACAATGGAAGGAATTAAATCTAACATTGTCGGTTGGTGGCCAAGTAATCCCGTTGAAAGCATTAATGGTTGCATGGTCTCGAATTTATTCCAACAAGAAAAAATGGGAGGTGAAGTCATCGAACTTGACAAATGGACAATGCCTGAAGGGACAATTTATCCGGAAAGATTGAAAGAAAGATTAACTGAATTAAGAGTTCACCCACATGAAATCACAGGGAATCTTGTAATGCCTTTCGTACCTCAAGCATTAAATCTAGACAAGAAAAAAGATAAAAGGCTAACGGTAATTAGTAGATTACTAGCCCATGCCACAACAATTCATGCAGCTGCAACAGAACTAATTGAAACAGAACCTTGGGATTTCACAGCAGTCTATCACGATGCATTAGATCATTTTAGTCATGCATTCATGAAATTTCATCCTCCTCAAATGAAAGGAATAACGGATGAAGACTTTGGTTTATTTAAAGATGTCGTTATCGGTGCTTATATATATCACGATATGATGCTCGACCGAATATTAAAAATGACCGATGATGATACCACTATTATGGTTATTTCGGACCACGGTTTTCACTCAGATCACTTACGACCAACACATGTTCCCCAAATTCCTTCTGGTCCAGCAATCGAACATGCACCTTACGGAATCATTGCGATTAAAGGTCCAGGGATCAAAAAAGGGGAACGAATCTATGGTGCAAGTGTTTTAGACATCACGCCCACTCTACTTTCACTTTATGATTTGCCGATTGGGAAAGACATGGCTGGAAAACCTTTGGTTGATATTTATGAAGCTGATAAAAAAATAAATTACATTGATTCTTGGGAAAATGTAGAAAAGGATGGAGGTTCATTAGTTGTTGAAGCTGAATTTAGCAACGAAGCAAATGAATCTGCGCTACAACAATTGATTGATTTGGGATACATCGACGACTTCAATAAAAATGAAAAAGACCCCAATCAATTCCTAAAGGATAATATTAAAGAAAATAATTTTTACCTAGCTAAATCTTACTCGAGTGCTGGAAAATATGATGAAGCACTAGAAATTTTACTTGAAATTGAATCGCGAGAGGAACCTGATTTTCGTTTTTTAATTGAAATTGTTAACTGTTCAGTAAAAACAAAAAGATTCAAATTAGCTGAAGAGTATTTAACTTTTATTCGAACTAAAAACGTTATTTCAAAAAGTTACATTGACGTTTTAGAATCTAAGGTTCAAATTGGATTGAATAATCCAGATAGAGCAGTTGCTTTATTAAAATCGGCGTTAAACGAAAACCCTGATGCCATTGAGATTCTGTTAGATTTAGGTAAACTTTTGAATTCAATACGTTTTTCTACTGAAGCAGAAACATGCTTCAAAAAAGTGATCGCTAAAGACCCCGATAATCCGTATGCTTATCATGGAGTTGGTCTTGTAAAATTGCGCGAAGAAAAGTATGAAGAAGCGATTGAATATTTTTTAGATGCAATAGATCGATTATATCATTATCCTTTGGCTCACTTTCACTTAGGAGAAGCATTTGCATTGGCAAAATTGTATAATGAAGCTATTCAATCTTTTGAGGTAGTTCAAACGATGACCCAAAATATTCCTAAGGTCTTCAGGTGGCTTGCAGATTTAAATGAAATTATTGGTGAAAAAGAAAAATTCCAATTCTATAAAAAAATGGTTCAAAAGCTTTCGCAAGGGCACAAAAAAATAATCACAGGATTGCCAAGTGAAAAGTTACAAAAACACCTTCTAAAACTAGTTGAAAATGGAGAAACAATAGGTGGGTTTAAAAAATCTATTTTTGAAGATCAGGTAAACATAGGCGAAAAAAATTGGATAAATGAGATTGAGTCAGAAACAATTTATGTTCCTTTAAACTTAGTTTCGAGCTTGAATGCATACAATTCGTATGAAATACTTTTGATTGAGGAAAGCGTAGATGAATCCATGAAATACATTTTAAAACACAAAAGATTCAAGGAAGCATCTATTGATTTATCTCTATTGGAAGATTTAAAGAAACAAGAACGTATTGCACTCATTTGGATTAATCAACAACCAAATTTGGATTATAAAATTATTTAACTTTAAAGAAAGTTTTTGGAGTTTAAGATACAATTAAGAGTTAAAAAAGAAGTGTAAAAAAAACCGAGATATGAAAAATATAGTTCTAGTTATAAGTTTACTTTTATCAGTTCATTTTAAGGCTGCAACAAATCATTATACGCTTTCATTTAGAGATGATCCCTCAAGTTCTATTGTGATAGGTTGGAGTGGCGATGATGGAACAGTATATTATGGCACAAGTGATTTTGGTTTAGCTTACGCTTCCTATCCAAATTCAAAAACAGTAGATAGAACAGCAACAGCGCATGGAATTAATCGGAAATTTGTTCGTTTATCGAGTTTATTACCAAACACAATTTACTATTTCGTTATTCGAGATGCTGGTGGGACGGTAAGTGCTCGCTTTAAATTCAAAACATTATCTGATAATCCAAATGACCCAATAGGATTCATTTCTGGAGGGGATACACGTGATGGTTTTAAAGTTTTTGGAGCTTATATTGAAAACTGTCCAAGTGGAAATTGCTTAGAACAAAAAAGAAAAGGAAATCGTTTAGTTGCAAAAATACGACCTGACTTTGTTGCTTTTAATGGCGATTTTGTTATGAATCAAATCACTTCAAACACCAATGCTGAATGGGACGAATGGTTGAATGATTGGCAATTAACAATTTCAACTGATGGAAGAATGTACCCGATGACTTTCACACAAGGGAATCATGAAGATAATCAAGATATTTATAATTTTTTCGATGTTCCATTGGAGGAATATTATGCTTTGAATATTAACAATGGTTTACTAAGATTATATATGTTAAATTCAGAATTAAATCCATGTACAGATGCGAATCAATTAAATTGGTTAACCACTGATTTACAAAACCATACAAATACAGCAAATCCACCTAAATGGAAATTCATTCAATATCATGTTTCAACTTTTGCCATGGGAAATGGGTATGGACTTGTACCAGACCAGATGAATTGTTGGGTTAATTTGTTTGAACAATATGGAGTAAAATTATGCATGGAATCACACTCACATGTAACCAAATGGACACTTCCTTGCAAAAAAAATGCAAATGGAACCGATTTTACACCAGACCCAGAGGGAATTGTTTATATAGGTGAAGGAAATTGGGGAGCTCCCCATCGAACATTAGATTACACTGGAGCTAATAAAAAACCATACATCAAAGATCAAGAAGTTTTTGATAACTTTTTCTATGTGAGAGTAAACCCAAATCAAACCACAATTCAATGTGTCAAATTTGATGGGGAAGAAAACGTTACACCAAACACAAATGATGATTTAGGGAAAGAACTTCCTTCGAATGCAGTGTTATGGAATCCAGCAAATGGAAATAACATTGTAATTACTAACCAAACAGGAGGGCTGAGTCAAAATATCCTTTCATTCTCCTCCGTTTCACCTAATCCAACAAAGAACTATATCAAAGTTACAATTGAAAGCTTAAATGCAAGTGGTAATATACTCATCTACAATGCTTTAGGAAAAGAAGTTTTGAATCAAAAATTTGAGAACACGCAAGAAGTTAAAGTAGACCTTGAAAAAATGAATGTTGGAACTTATTATTTGTTTGTTAAAACGTACGAAGGAAAAATTGAAACTCACCGAATAATAAAAAAATAAAATTTCGTATCTCCTTAAACTTTGATTTTTTTATTGTTAATTGAAGTTTGCAAACAATTAATCTTTTAATTGTACATATTCTATTATTTTGTAATTTTAGTAATTCAATTACGTATTACCTCAAATTGCTGGGCTAACTTGAGATGTCTTGTAAATAAATAACTACATCAAAAATGATTTTAAAAAGTATTAATAACAATGTTAATATGATAATTAATAAAATTAGCTTAAAACTCTTTTTGGGATTATATTTGTACTTATAATTAATTGAAAACCAAAATGATTAAGCATTTCACCTTTTTATTGATTATAACATTTTCTGTTAACAACTTTGTTGCTCAACTAGGTTTTAATACTTCTTCATTTTCATTATCTGTCGGTAATCATTTTGCTGTTAAAAATCAAGGTAGTTCAACACGAATTTTTAGACCAAGTCATATTAACATGAACTATAGATACATGTTCAATAATAAATTTGGCTTGATGTCTACTTTTGGTTACGATAGATTTAGTTTTAAAAACGATGTAACACCTTCCAACTATTATAGATTATCAATTGAAACCTCATTAAATCTTCGAGAAATTTTAGGTTTCAGTGAATTTGTAGAAAACTTTGGAACATTAGCACACGCAGGTATGGGATTAAGCGGGTTATGGTCCAAAAATATTGCAACAGAAAATCAGTTTAAAAAAAATAATTTCGACCAATTAGTTAATTTTACTTTCGGTATAACACCTAAATACAGAATCAATAATACCTATAGTGTTCATGTAGATTTGTCCTATATAACACAACTTAATCAAGATTTCTCTTACGATACAAGAATTATCATAAAACCAAAAGAAGGAATTAGTGGTGGTTTTTTAAACTTTTCTGTTGGAGCGACAATGAGTATTGGTCCACGCAAACATCACGCTGACTGGTATACTTTCCCAACTTTAGTAGACAAAGACCTCGAAAAAATAAACCTTCTTGAAATTCAATTACAACAATTGGAAATGAAATTGGAAGATTACGATGGTGATGGCGTAAGTAATTATTTAGATGATGAACCAAATACACCTAAAGGTAATCAAGTAGATGCAAGAGGTGTTTCTATTGGTAAATTAGAAGCTCCAGAGAAAACAAATGATATTGACTCTTTAATTAATAATCCAAAACCGAATCCAAAAAACAACAAATTAGAAAATAAGGAAAAAACAGTTTATATAGATTCTGAAAATTCTGATAAAGATGGAGATGGTGTTCCTGATATGTACGATTTATTTCCTGATGTTGTTGGAACCCATAAAGGATGTCCAGATGCAGATGGTGACCAAATACCAGATGTTATAGATAAATGTCCAAATGTTAAAGGATTTGCAAAATTTGATGGTTGCCCTGAAAAAAAATCTGAACCTGTTAAACCTATTGAAAAAATACCAGAAATTGAACCAAAATCAGAGGAAATCAAACCAATTGATAAAGGGCCTAAAATTGAATTAGCACTTGAAAAAACTGCCTTTTCCGAAGTGTTTTTTGAAATTGGTGTATCATTGTTAAGCCCTAAATCAAAACAAGAATTAGACAAACTAGTTAAATATTTAAAAGAAAATCCAAATGTTCAAGTCGATGTAATTGGTTTTGCTGATCAATCAGGTTCTCCTGCTGCAAATGAAAAACTTTCGAAAAAGAGGGCTAATGAATGTGTAAATTACCTTGTTACAAAAGGAATTAACAAAAATAGATTTGTGATTTCAAACATAACTGTTGTAAATAAAGAAGGGGTTAATCCGATTCTTTTTGGGACTAAAAACAGAAAAGTGTCTTTTATTTTAAAGCAATAAACTAGTTCAAGTTTACTAATCAAATTTTAGTATTTTCGTGTTTTAAATTTTCATGAAATACATAAGTCTGTTTTGCCTTTTTCTAATTTTTTTCAAATTTAACGCTCAAAACGCTTCCTATATCTACAAAGGTTCAAGTTCGTTTTCTTCGGATATTCTGTTTAGTTTCGATGGAAAGTACTTATACAAAGGAAAATCTAATTTTTCTTCCGACATTCTAAAATCGTATGACGGAAAATATATCTACAAAGGAAAAAGCGCTTTTTCAAGTGATATCCTTTACACTTTTGATGGAAAATATGTTTACAAAGGAAAATCTACTTTTAGCTCAGATATTCTCTACACGATTGATGGGAAATACATTTATAAAGGAAAATCTAATTTTAGTTCCGATATCCTTTATACTTATGATGGAAAATATTTGTACAAAGGAAAATCTAATTTTAGTTCTGATCGAATTTACACCTACGCTGGAGCGATTCCAATTTGTTTATTTATAACTTTCTTATAATGGCTTTTTTCACGAAAGATTACCTTGATTTTTTTATTGAACTCGCAGGAAACAACAACAAAGATTGGTTTGACTTCAACCGTAAACGCTACGAACAATCGGTTAAAATTCCATTTCAACAATTCACCAAACACTTGATTAATTGCATTTCTAAGGACGACCCTGCCTTTAAAGAATTGGAGCCTAAGGATTGTATGTTTAGAATCAATCGCGACATACGCTTTTCGAAAGACAAAACCCCTTACAAATTAATGTGTTCTGCTGTCATTGCACCTGGAGGAAAAAAAAGTCGTGCAATCAATGGCATTTATTTTGAGTTAGGCCCTGAACATGTGCGCGCTTATGGTGGAATTTACGAAGTGGATAAAGACGGACTGGAAGCTGTTAGAGAAGGCATTGCTGATAATTTGGAAACCTTTCAAAAACTTTACTCCGACCCAAATTTTAAGAATCTATTTGGTGAACTTAGAGGTGAAAAAAATAAAATGCTTCCCTCCCATCTTCGAGATGCAGCTCAAAAAGAAGCACTTATTTTTAACAAGCAATTTTACTTCTTTGCAGAATTTTCTGCAGAAACCGTTGTTAAAGCTGACTTAGATGAAATTTTACTAAACTGCTACTATGCAGGAAGACCAATGGAAAACTTTTTAAACCAATTTATTCAACAACCATGAAACGAATTTTATTACCACTATTTATAATTTCAACTTTTATTTCTTTTGCTCAACTCAAAGAATTAACCCTAAAGGATGCTGTTATGCTTCAAGGTAGAAGCCTTGCTCCTGAACGAATTACCAACTTTCAATGGATTGCTTACACTTCAAATTATTCTTATTTAAGTAAAAATTGGCAATCGCTTTATAAATCAGATGTTGTTAGCAAAACTGAAACAGAAATAGCAAATATTGCTGATGTTAATCTCGCTACAGGTGCTAAATTTCAAGGTTTTATTGGTTTAACTTGGTTGGATGAAAACCAATTCACTTTAAACGATGGTAGTACTTTATTGACCTATAATTTATTGACCAAGAAAGGAAATATTCTTCAAACTTTACCTGAAAATGCAGTAAATGGACAATTTCATCCAAGTTTAAATCACGTTGCATTTACAATTGAAAACAATCTTTGGATTCAAAAAGCGGGTGAAAAAGCAACATCGATTACAAATTTCACTGATAAAAATATCGTTAGCGGACAAACAATCGCTCGTAATGAATTTGGTATTTCTCAAGGCATTTTTTGGTCACCAAATGGCGCATTTCTAGCTTTTTATCAAAAGAACGAAACAAATGTTCACGATTATCCTTTGTTAGATATTAATTCCATTCCTGGATCTTTGACTTCGATTAAATACCCAATGGCTGGTCAGAAATCGGAGGAACCTAAACTTGGTATTTACAACCTTTCAAATAATAGCACCATTTATATTTCTCCGCGTGGTGCGAAAGATGATTATTTAACCAATGTTTGTTTCACTCCCGACAATAAATACGTTTTAATCGCAGAAGTTAACCGAGGACAAAATCACTGTTGGTTAAATGTTTATGATGTAAATACTGGCGCTTTTGTTAAAACAATTTTAGAAGAAAAAAATGACAAATGGATTGAGCCGGAACACGCACCGTTTTTTCCATTAGCAACAAGCAATAACTTTATTTGGGTTTCTGAAAGAAGCGGTTTTAACAACTTGTTTTTCTATGACTTTAATACCAATGCAGTTACGCAGTTGACCAATCATAATTTTGTAATCAAAGAAATTCTTTCAGCTAGTAAAGATGGAAATATGATTTACTACAAAGCAACTGGAGAAAACCCAACGAATACAGTTGTTTATGTTCTTGATAGAAAAAAAGCAAAAACAACGCTATTGACTACTCAAGAGGGAACTCACAATTTCGCCATAAACCAAGCTGGAAATTACTTTTATGATGCGTTTAGCAGTGGAAGTGTTGCTCATTTTGCACAAATCACATCAATTTCAGGAAAACAACAAAAACTATTGATTGATTCAAAAGACAAATTGGCTGAGTATAAATTAGGAAAATCTGAAATTGGAAAATTAAAAGGAAAAGATGGTTCGGATTTGTATTACCGAATGATTAAACCAAGCGATTTTGATCCTTCTAAAAAATATCCAGTTCTTGTTTATGTTTATGGCGGACCTCACGCTCAAATGGTTACCAACTCTTGGTTGAATGGTGCCAATCTTTGGATGTATTGGATGGCTGAACAAGGTTATTTAGTTTATACACTTGATAATCGCGGTTCTGGTGAAAGAGGTTTTGCCTTCGAATCTCAAATTCATCGTCAACTTGGAACAGTAGAAATGGAAGATCAGTTATCGGGTGTTGAGTATCTTAAATCTTTACCTTATGTAGATGCAAACCGTTTAGCTGTTCACGGTTGGTCATTTGGAGGTTTTATGACTTCTTCTTTATTGTTGCGTCAACCTGATGTGTTTAAAGTTGGTGTTGCAGGCGGACCAGTAACAGATTGGAAATATTACGAAGTAATGTATGGAGAACGCTACATGGATCAACCTGAGGAAAATCCAACAGGTTATGAACAAGCTTCACTTTTAAACCATGCAGGAAATTTAAAAGGTGATTTATTGTTAATTCACGGAACCATTGACGACGTTGTTGTGATGCAACACAATTATGCATTAGTGAAAAAATTTGTGGACTTAGGAATTCAAATGGACTTCTTCCCCTACCCGATGCATAAACACAATGTGACTGGAAAAGACCGTGTACATTTAATTGAAAAGGTTTTAAATTACGTTATTGAGAATAATAAATAATGCGATTTTTACTACTTGCTTTTATTTGTTTCAAAACTGTATTTAGCTTTTCACAAGTCGTTGAAATCATAAGTTACAGCAACGAAAAAATTCACGCAAGAGGAATAGAATGTGTAAAAAACAAATTACTGTTAGCATGCAATAATGGCTATTTATACGCTTATGATTTAACCAAAAAACAAGCTATCGTTCTCAATCCGTTGGAAAACGCACCAGAATTACGTGACGTTGCTCACACTAACAATCAGCTAATTACAATGCAAAGTGGTGATGAAGGTTTGGTAATTCAAACGGATTGGGAAGGTAAATCAAGCATTTCATTTTATTTAAAAACACCTGATAAAAAAGAACTTAAAAATGTATTTCTAGATGGAATTGCTATTGAAAACAAACTTGGATTTTTGATGGGAGATCCCATTGATGGTTATTTCACTTTATATTATTCAAGCAATGCAGGCATAGATTGGATACCTTGTTTTGGGGAAATTAAAGCATTTGAAGGAGAGGCTGGTTTTGCGGCAAGTGGCAGCACTGTTCAAATTCACGATGGTGTTTTTTATTTTGTTTCTGGTGGTTTAAAATCACGCATTCATTTCAGTAGAAACAAAGGAAAAACGTGGGAAAGCATAGAAATTCCATTTGAATCAAAAGAATCAGCTGGACCTTTTTCATTAGCAATCAAAGACAAACTAAATATGCTTGTAGTTGGTGGCGATTATACAAAAGCTTCAGGAAAAGAAAAAAATTGCTTTCTAACTAAAGATGGAGGTAAATCGTGGCAAGCTAGCACAACTCCACCAACTGGTTATCGCTCATGTGTGATTTATACCGATGGAATTTATTACGCTTGTGGCACCAATGGAATGGATTATTCGCAAGATGGCGGACAAACGTGGCAAAACCTCAACGATTTCAATACATTTTCAATGGCTTTTGATAGTCAATATATTTACGCGAGTTCCATAAATGGAAAAGTGATTAAGCTGAAAAAAGTGAAATAAAGTAAACGCTTTCAATTTGAACCCTCTTGTTTGGTTTTTTGTGACCAATATCACTTTTTAATGTGATGTAAGTAACAAATTAAGCTACACCTATCTTCTAATTTTGTCCTATAAAATTCAAAAAACATGAAAGTAGAACAAATTTATACCGGATGTATTGCTCATGCAGCATATTACCTTGAAAGCAACGGTGAAGTGGCGATTTTTGATCCACTAAGAGAAGTTCAACCCTACATTGATAGAGCTGCAATTGACAATGCGAAAATTAAGTATGTTTTTGAAACACACTTCCATGCAGATTTCGTTTCAGGTCACCTTGACTTGGCGGCAAAAACAGGCGCAACTATCGTTTATGGCCCAACCGCTAAACCCCAATTTGAAGCACTTGTTGCCGAGGACAATCAACTATTTGAAGTTGGAAATTACAAAGTTAAAGTGATTCACACGCCTGGTCATACAATGGAAAGCACAACGTATCTATTGATTGACGAAAAAGGAAACGAACACGGAATTATTACAGGTGATACTTTATTCATTGGCGACGTTGGACGTCCTGACTTGGCGCAACATGTAATTGCAGACTTAACACAAGAAAAATTAGCAAATCACTTATTTGATTCGTTAAGAAATAAAATAATGCCGCTTTCGGATGATTTAATTGTGTATCCAAATCATGGTGCAGGCAGCGCTTGTGGTAAAAAAATGAGCAAAGAAACAACAGATACACTTGGTAATCAGAAGAAGACAAATTATGCACTTCGAGCTGATATGACTCGTGAAGAATTCGTAAAAGAACTGTTGACAGGTTTGACAAATCCTCCAGGATATTTTCCAAAAAATGTATTGATGAACATACAAGGTTATGAAAGTCTTGATACAGTAATGGAACGAGGAAGAAAAGCACTTACAGCCCAAGAATTTGAATTTGTAGCTACTGAAACACATGCTTTGATTCTCGATACACGTGCACCTGAAGTTTTTTCTAAAGGATTTATTCCAAACTCAATAAATATCGGCTTAGATGGAAGTTTTGCAATGTGGGTGGGAGAAATGATTACGGATATTAAACAAGAAATTTTATTGGTAACAGATAAAGACCGCGAAGAAGAAGCTATCATTCGACTTTCAAGAGTTGGGTATGACCACACAATTGGCTATTTGGCAGGAGGTTTTGAAACATGGCAAGCAGTAAACTTTGAAATTGACACTGTTGAACGAATGACAGCAAGTGAGTTAGAAGTAAGCTATAGCAACGAACCTCTCATTATTGATGTGAGAAAGAAAAGCGAATTCGATTCTGAGCATGTTTTAAATGCTGTAAATATTCCATTAAATGAATTGAATTTACGTTTCACGGAGTTACCAAAAAATCAAGCATTCATCTTACATTGTGCTGGCGGATATAGAAGTATGATTGCGGCATCAATTCTAAAATCAAGAGGTTTAGAGGACTTCAAAGATGTGGAAGGTGGAATGACTGAAATCTTAAAAACAACTATTCCAAAAACAGAATACGTTTGTCCGACAACGCTTTTATAGAAAAACGAAAACAACAAACAAAGGCTATTAGATTTAATTCTGGTAGCCTTTTTTTCATTAAAGGAAGGTATGGTTTTTGGTTAACTTTTATTTAAAACCTAAATTTACCAAACAACCTTGAAATCAAAAAAACCAATACTAATCACAATTCATGAAACATAAACTTTTAATCCTAGCAATTGTATTAATTAACTTCGCTTATTCTCAGACTATTTCAGAATTTACCTTATCAAAAGACATCCCGGGAACACGCTTAGGCATTTGGGAAAAAGGTGATTATAAATCCCTAATTGAAATTGATGATTTAACCTTAAATTTTAGAAATGCAGTAAATTATTATTCGAAATACATTGATTACTCCTATACTGATTCACTTTCAAAGCTTTTTTATGATCAAATGATTACAAGATATAAGGTAGCAATTGAACAACTTGAAAAAGCTAAAAACAACTATGACTTGAAAAATATTGTATTGTATTATGGGTTGGATGATGTGGAAAGAAACAAAGAATCGTCAGCAATAGTAGAGCAAAATGTAATGCAATTTCTCAAAAGCGGGAGAGCAATTGTTTACTTTAAAGGTGAACGTATTTTTACCTTAAAATCAAAAACAATTGTAACTGGTGACGATATATTAACCCTTGGGACTGAAACAAGAGTATATTATGATACTCCTGAAAATTGTATTAACGTTTACTTTAAACATCTAGGTTGGTGAATCCCAGCTAAATCTATTTTACTGCTTTCAATATGCGATTTTTTCCTTGTAAATCTTTTCTGACTTCAATCTGTTTGAAACCAATTTTTTCAAGATAAGCAATCACTTCAGCACTGTATAAGTGGTGTAATTCAAAATAAAGTAACCCTCCACTTTTTAATTTTTGATGGGCTAAGTCTGCAATGCGTTCGTAAAAAATAATTGGCGAATTGTTCTCCACGAAAAGTGCAAGGTGTGGTTCAAAATCCAAAACGTTGGCTGCCATTTCACCTTTTTCATTTTCAGGAATATACGGTGGATTGGAAACAATTAAATCCAAGTCGGAAAGCATGTTCCAAAAGTCAGCTTGAATTTCCAAAGCATCAGCTGTCTCAAAAGTTACATCAAGCTTATTCAATTGTGCATTTTGCCGTGCTAAATCATTTGCATCTTCCGAAATATCGACTCCTAAAATAGAAGCGTTTTTATAGATTGTTTTCAACGCCAAAGCAATACAACCGGAACCAGAACAAATATCTACCGCTTTTTCGATGTTTGAATTCTCTGAAATCCAATCCACTAATTCTTCGGTTTCTGGTCGAGGAATCAAGGCACGTTTGTCGCATTTAATGGTAAGTCCGTAAAATTCAGTTTCTCCCAAAATGTATTGAAATGGTTCGTTTTCTTGCAAACGTTTCACGTAAGACCGAATAAATAACAAATCAGATTCTGACAAACGAAAGTCAGCATTCATTAACAATTCAGCGCGCGACCAGTTGAATCGTTTACAGATGATTTCGGTCCACATGAGTTTCAATTCTGAATCTGAAAATCCTTCCAATCGCTCGTAGAAATAGTTTTTTGCAGAATTGAGGGTGTTGTCTTTTACAAACATGGCGCGAAAATAAGAAAAAAAAGATGTTTGATTTTGGATGTTTGATTTTGGATTACTGATTCTAAATACATTCTTAACTTTGAGAGCCTTTTATATTTTTACTCAATTTCCGATTCATGACGAAAATTAAACTTCTTTTTCTTGTGTTAATTCTTCAAAAAGTACTATTTGCTCAAAAAACGAATTCGGTCAATTACATTTATCCAAAGAAAATAAGTTTACGTGTTCATCTTTTAAAAGCTGGTGCGCATGTTTTTGCTCCAAATTTGAATCCAAAGAGAAAGCTAGCTAAGAAAAAACAAGTCAATAATCCAGCGTCGATTCCGAGAAGGTATTTCAAAGAATTCAAAATTGATACCATTCAAGTTGCTGGAAGATCGGTTTTTCGTTGGTCACCTAAAGATAAAGTTGCAACGAAAACTGTATTGTTTTTACACGGAGGTGCTTATATGATGAACGTTTTTAGACAACATTGGAACTTCGTTGCTGAAATTGTTCGTCGAACTAATTGTAACGTAATTATACCTGATTATCCTCTGACTCCTGCTGTAACGTATAAAGAAAGTTTTGAGATGGTTAGAGTTTTGTATTCCGAATTGATTCAAAAAATAGGTTCTGAAAACTTAATATTAATGGGTGACTCTGCTGGTGGAGGTTATTCTTTGGCACTATGCCAGCAAAACAACGAATTGAAAATTGAGCAACCTTCACAAGTAATTTTAATTGTGCCTTGGCTTGATATTACACTCTCCAATCCCGATATTTTGCTCACAATTAAAAAATGCCCCACTTTAGACTTAGAAAATTTAGTGAAAATTGGTAATTCATGGTGCGGCAATTTGGATCCAAAAAATTGTTTAGTGAGCCCGATTTATGGTGATTTTTCCAATCTTCCTCCAATAAGTTTATTCGCTGGGACACACGACATTCTCATTGCTGATGCTCAAAAATTTAAGAAAATGTTAGAAAGTCAAAACATTCCTTTAAACTATTACGAATACCCAAAATTATTCCACGATTGGGTGATGTTAGTGAAATTAAGAGAATCTAAAGATGCCTTATCGAAGATGGCTGAGTTGATAAATAAAAAGTGATGCTACTGCTTTCTCAACTGAATAAACTCTTTGATTTTTTCGTTTTCAATCAGAACCGTGAGATTGTAATAAGCTAACTTCCACTCCCCTTTTTCCTTGATGCAAACGCCACTTCCGCGACAATCTTCCATCCACGTTTTCAAATCCTCATCGAACCAAGCTATTTTACCGTCTTTTGAAAAATTCCATTTGCGGTTACTTGCTTTGAAATCCCAGGCTTTTCCTTTATCGAAATAGGGTTTAGAAAATGCTTGAAATTCATTTTTTGTCCAACGTTCACCAGGAGCAGTTCCTAGAAAAATAAAATCATCAGTTGTTGGTGCAAAATAAGCTTTAAAATCTGCATTCGTTGCTGCCAAATGCCATGCATCTATTAATTTATTCAATGATTCCGTTTCCTTTTGAGAGAAGGAGTGGAAACAAATAAATACAAGAAAAAGAAATAATATTTTTTTCATAAAACTGAAAGATGATAACTGAAAACTGAAAGTGAAACCAAACTTTCAACTTTCAGTTTTCAACTATTTTTTACTTTTCTCCAACGCCATACACGCTTTCACAGAATTGTAAACATTCACCACACCACCAGTTGTACAAAGCGGATTTAAATCCTCGTATTTTACAGAAGTATTGAACATAACCTCTTTGATTTCTTTCATTGATAAACTAGGAAAATACGATTTCAATAAAGCTGCAACACCTGAAACCATTGGGGCTGCCATTGATGTTCCTTGTAAATTTTTGTATTCACTTTGAGGAACAGTGTTATAAATTTCAAATCCTGGTGCAAAAATATCAACTCGCTCTTGACCAAAATTAGAGAAAGAAGCAACTAGTTCATTTTTATCTTTAGTTGAAGCACCAATTGTAATAAAATGCTCTAAAGGCTCCGCTTGAAAGCTATATAAAGAAGTTGGGTAATTTGGCTCATAATCAACATCTTTAGCGTCATTTCCTGCTGCATGAACCAAAAGAACTCCTTTAGAATCAGCATATTCAAACGCCTGAAAAACTTCTTCTTGATGTGGTGAATATGATTTACCGAAAGACATATTAATTACTTGCGCTCCATTATCAACCGCATAACGAATTGCTAAAGCGATATCTTTATCTTGTTCATCTCCATTTGGCACTGCTCTCAAAGACATAATTTTAACATTATCTGCTACTCCATCACCACCTTTTCCATTTCCACGTAAAGCACAAATAATTCCAGAAACGTGTGTTCCATGTAAAGCATCTGGTCCTTCGACATCACCGTTACCATAATTTTTATCGTTGAAATCATCAACATCATCACCAATCAATGATCGATCATCGTAATTTACATTCAAATTAAATTTTACTTGATCTAAGATATACTTGATAGTTTCTTTATCAAATTGGCCACTCTCAAGCATTGGTAAATACTGTTCAAAGTTTGCCAACTCATCTTCAACCTCATATTTTACTGTTTCATACAATGTAAATTCTTCATCAAAAGCAATGGTAACTAAATCGATTCCGTCATACTTCTCCATCAATTTAGCCAAAATTCGCGTCTTTTCTAAACGTGCAGCATCTAGATTTTCACCTTTAGCATTTCCTAAAAAATTCCATCCATGTACATCATCGATATAGCCATTTTTATCATCGTCAATTCCGTTTTTTGGAATTTCTTTTGTATTTACCCAAATTTTTCCCTGTAAATCTTCGTGTTCAATGTCAACACCTGAATCAATGACGGCAACAATAACGGGTTGCGACGTTTTCTTTTTCAACAAACCATAAGCTTTATCTGTTTGCATACCCGCACCTTCACCGTTGTACCAATTTAATGTTCCTGGGATAGGCTGAGCAATGATTTTTGTATTGAAAGCAAATACAGCTAATAGAAGGCCGATTTTAAAGAATGTCTTTTTCATGAACTATTTTTTTTCAAAAATAACATTTATAACGTGAATAACTAAGTTTAAACAGAATTGTATTTAATTTTGATAGTTAGTTAATTGATTCTTTTCGTAATTTGCGAAACATTCACGATATGAAAAATATATTCCTTTTTTTAGTCACGGTTTTCCTTGCCAACATTGGATTTAGCCAAAAATCTTACATTCGTTTTGATGAATTTTTGAAGGAAAACCCAACTTCTTTAATCTCCTTTACAGTTCCTAATTCAAATTCAAATAAACTTTTTTTAGAAAAAGCGAACGTAAAAATTAAATATCAAACTCCTAATTGGTTATTTATTCAAACGACACCTAAATGGATGGATGAACAACGTTTAAATGGAACAATTGATAAGTTCTATTTTGAATTTGCTCCACCTGTTTCTTTAGGTGACTCAGCCGTTTTTCGACATAAAGTGAATCTAATTCATCAAGGTGTTAGTTTGGACACAAGTTATACGGGAAAAGGAGTAATCGTAGGAATTGTAGATGAAGGGATAGATTTTAATCATCCAGATTTTCAGTTGCCGAATGGTAAAACGCGCGTTCTGCGTTATTGGGATCACACAACGAATGCTGGAACGGTTCCAGAAACATATGGCTATGGAATAGTTTGGGATAAAACTCAAATTGATAATGGTCAATGTACCAGTTTAGAAACAGGAACAGCTCATGGCACAACTGTCTCAGGAATGGCGGTTGGAAATGGAAGAGCTAATAGTACAAATAGAGGTGTAGCACCAGATGCAGATATAATTGTTGTGGAAACAGACTTTGGTCTTCCGAATTGGACGCTGACTATTGCAGATGCTTGTGATTATATCTTTAAAGTTGCTGATTCATTAGGAAAACCTGCAGTTGTAAACCTTTCCTTAGGAACTTACCTTGGTAGCCACGATGGTAAAGATCCAGCAGCCGAGTATATCGATCAATTATTGACAGAAAAAGAAGGTAGAATTGTGGTTTGTGCCGCAGGAAATTCTGGAGAGAAAGGAAAATACCATGTTCAAGGAAATTTAACTCAAGATACATCATTTGTATGGTGCAAGAATAATCCGGAAGTTACATCCGCTGGTACAAATAAAATACTCTTTGATCTTTGGGCTGACACTACAAGTAATTTTAATTTTGCTTTTGGCGCTGATTTACCAGCATCAACCTACGGTTTTAGAGGGAGAACTGCATTTAGAAATATATATACAGACCCCAATAGTGTTCCTTTAAACGATACCATTTTTAACGCAAATGGTGACCGAATTGCAACGATTCAAACTTACAGGGAAATAGTTGGCGCGAGTTTCCACATGACTGTAGTCTTTAGGGACATTGATTCTTTAGACTATCTTTATCGCTTTGAAACCTATGGAACAGGAACTTACGACATTTGGGGTGGTGCTTGGTTAGGTTTAAGTGATTTCGAAACTCAAATCCCAACTACTTCGGTAATGCCTGAAATAGCATTTTATAACGCACCTGATACACTCCAAACGATTGTATCATCTTGGAATTGCTCCGACAAGGTCATTTCAGTTGGGAACATTCGAAATCGTTCAGGCCATGTAGATAAAAACGGAAATACCTATTTACCATCAAATTATGTTCCAGTTGGAACGTTAGAACCATCAAGTAGTAAAGGTCCAAGTCGAATGGGGGTTGTAAAACCTGATGTTGTTGCAAGTGGCGGAATTTCTCTTACCGCTGGTCCTATGTGGTTTATTTCAAATCCTGCAAACAATTCTTCTATTGATCAAGGTGGTTTTCATGTTAGAAATGGTGGAACTTCAATGGCATCTCCAGTAGTTGCTGGAATCGCAGCTTTGTATTTGCAAAAATGTTCTAAAGCAACCTTCCAAGACTTCAAAGCTGATTTATTAAACACTGCTAATACGACCTCTTTTACGGGTATTACACCCAATTTTGCATATGGAAATGGGATTGTAAACGGACATGAAACAATTCTTCAAAAACATCGACCTGTAATAGTTACTGGTCCTAATGGTATTTGTCCTGGATCAAGTGCAACACTTTCTTTAACTACAAGTATGATTCCAACTTCTATTCAATGGTCAAATGGTGCGCAAACTTCTTCAACCACAACAGCAACACCTGGAGCTTACCGAACAATAGTTACAGATATTATGGGGTGTAAATCAAGATCAAATGCTATAAATTTAGTCTCTTTCAGTAATCCTTTCGTTGATGCAGGTCCTAATCTTTTAATTTGTCCAAATACTGAAGTAACATTAATTGGAACAGGGACTGCAACCACCTACAATTGGTTGAATGGCGTTCAAAATGGTGTTTCATTTATTCCAACCCCAGGCATGTATTATGTGATTGGTGCTAATCCAAGCGGTTGCACGGCAAAAGATTCTTTGTTTATTGATTTTTATTCCGTTGAATCAATAACGTACAATGAAATTGTAACTCAAATCAGTCAAGGTTCTTTACCTATAAATTTAACTGAAGGTATTCCTTCGGGAGGAACTTACTCAGGTCCTGGCGTTATTGGGACAAGTTTTCATCCAGGATTAGCTGGAGTTGGAACACATGTTATTACCTATTCTGTCCCTGATGTTTTTGGTTGTAGCCAGACTGCAACTTCTACAATTACTGTTTTTACAAATGCTTCACTTTCTGAAGAGTTGGCATCAAACATAAAAGTTTATCCCAACCCAAGTAATCACCTATTGAATGTTGAAGCAAAAGGAATGATTCATGGAAAAATTATTTCTTTAGATGGAAAGTTAATAATGGAAGCAGCAAAGAATGATTTTTTTACCTTTGACGTAACGGAACTTACTCCAAGTATATACTTACTTGAAATGAAGTTCGAGAATGGACAATCCATTATGAAACGTTTTATGGTTGATTAAAAAATCTAAGTTTGAAAAAGATTATTATTGCTTGTTTTTTAAGTATTACATTTATTTCTTTCACACAGCCTTTAAAGATTAAAAACAACGAAAGTGGTATTTTAAGTCTTGGCGTTCGAACAACAGTTTCACTTTTCAATGATAGTGAAACTAGTAATTTTGGTACAGGAGCTGGGGGTCAATTTCGATTACAACTTGCTGAAAAAATAAATACAGATTGGTTTTTCGATTACTTGACCGCAGATGTTAAAGGTATTGCGCATCGGACAGATTACCATATTGGCTGGAGTGTACTTTTCTATCCTTATTTGAAAGAAAAACAATTGCTTAAACCCTATGTGCTTGGAGGACATTGTTTTGATTACACCAAAATAACAGAAAACACCAATAGAAACAATTATGCGGAGCGCTGGAGTTCAGCAGTACAATTGGGAATTGGTACACACATTAATTTATCACCAAGACTAGATTTTTCTATCATGGGACAGTATATGATTCATCTTGGAAACCACCTTTCGCCTGAAATAATAAATAATCAATTGGTTTTCACAACTGAACATCATCATGGCGCAAGTTTAGAAGGTCATTTGCTTATAACCTTAGGTATTCATTACAAAATCGTTGACTTATGGGGAGGCAAATAATATTCATAATTTTAGCATTGAATTGTTTTCATTTTTTTGCTCAGAAAAATTACTATAATGATTTCTATTTTAGACCTGGATTGATAAAAGCTTCTGCAACAATAACACCAGGAAGAATGCTTCAGAATAAAGCAAATTCTATTTATCTCAACGGTTTTTTAGAATATGTTGTTGATTATAACTATAGTTTTCGTGGTGAAATATTCCAATTTATTGATGCTCAATATTCAATAGATTCTAGGTTTAAAGATCCTAATTATATGAATCGTATCTATTTTGGTGGTTTTCGCCATTTTGGAAAAAAGAATTTCAAAATAACAACTGGCGCTCAAATGGGCGTATTTATGGTTGATTTTGATTACTCAGCTTTTGAAAGACAATTTTATGTAGCACCCTCTTTTGCATTAAAAGTCGGCGCTGACTACTATGTTTGGGATTACTTTCATTTTTTTGCCAACCTAAGTTATGTTAATTCAAAAATTCGAGGAACGCAAATTGGTACTCAAAAAATGGATGAATTGTTGTTTTCTGCTGGTTTAGGGTTCCAGTTAAATACGATTAAGACAAAGACTAAAAGAGAAATTAACCGTTAAACTTTTACATCTGATTTTTAGTGATGTTGGCTTTTAGAGCTTCAAATTGTTGACTTCGAGAACCTCCCATTGTTGACTTCGAGAACCTCAGCCAACAATGGGAGGCACTTGATAACATCCAGTTATATTTTAATTATTTTGTTGAAGGACAAACAAAGTCTGTTCTTGGTACATCAGTTTTTGAAATCGCACCGTAACCTCCAATCACATCAACAAAATTATTGAATCCTCTTGCTTTTAAAATAGACCCTGCAATAATGCTTCGGTATCCTCCAGCACAATGGAGAATGAAAGGTTCTTCTTTTGGAAATTCAGCCATGTGATTATTCATAAAATCTAATGGAATAGAAATCGCATCTTCAACATGTTCACCACTAAATTCTCCAGGTTTACGCACATCGATCACTATTGGCTTTTCTGAAAATTTAGTTGCAAATTCTTCAGCTGTAATTCTACCAATACAATCAACTTCTTTACCTGCATTTTTCCATGCTTCAATTCCTCCGTCTAGGTAACCAATTACATAATCATAACCAACTCTTGCCAAACGTTTAACCGTTTCCTCCTCTTTACCTGGTTCTGTAATTAATAAAATTTCTTGTTTCACATCTGGAATTAAAGCGCCAACCCACGGTGCAAATTGACCTTCTAAACCAATTGAAATACTATTCGGAATAAATTCTTTGGAGAATTGCATCGCAGTTCGCGTATCTAAAACCAAAGCTTCCGTTTCGTTTGCCGCAGCTTCAAAAGCTTGAACAGATAGCGGTTTTAAACCTCGACTCATTACGTCTTGAATCGCATCGTATCCATTTTTATTCATTGCAACGTTCATCCCAAAATATCCCGGAGGAGGTAACAAACCATCTGTAACTTCATTTACAAACTCCTCTTTGGTCATATCGGGACGTAAAGCATAATTTGTTGCTTTTTGATTTCCTAAGATATCCGTTGTTTCTTTAGACATGTTTTTTCCACATGCGCTTCCTGCTCCATGTGCAGGATAAACCACAACTGAATCTGGTAACGGAATTATTTTTTCACGTAAGGAATCGAACAGTAGTCCAGCTAAATCTTCTTGTGTCATCGAAGCAGCTTTTTGAGCTAAATCTGGACGACCAACGTCACCAATAAACAGAGTATCACCAGAAAATAAAGCTAATTCTTTTCCTCCTTCATCAATTAGTAAGTAACAAGTTGATTCCATCGTATGTCCAGGAGTATGCAGTACTTTGAATGTTATATCTCCAACCTCTAATAATTCCCCGTCTTTGGCGCTGTGAAAATCAAAACTTGGATTCGCATTAGGTCCATAAACGATTGATGCACCTGTTGCCTTCGCTAAATCCAAATGTCCAGAAACGAAATCTGCGTGGAAATGTGTTTCTAAAATGTACTTGATTTTTACGTTATCAGCGGTTGCTCTTTCAATGTATGGTTGTATTTCACGCAAAGGATCAATCACCACAGCTTCTCCATTGGAAGAAATAAAATAAGCTCCTTGCGCTAAACAGCCTGTATATATTTGTTCGATTTTCATTTTTCTTTTTAGGTTAAGTTGGCAAAATTAGAATTTTCAAATTAAATATCTATAAACTTTATAGACTTTCTTGATAATTTAACTTTTATTGAACAATCGGAATCAAACCTCTTAATCCCATGTCAACAACATCTTCGCCTGAGCCTGGATCTACATCCCATTTTCCATTTCCATTCAAATCTTTCCATTCGAAGCTTTTGTTGATGGATAAAGACATAATTACAGTGATGTCATTTTTCTCATTTCCAGAAATTGAAAAAGGATTTGCAAATTGCCCAGTTACCACACAAGAACCTGCTGGAATTGGCGAAGTTGAAGCTAAAGGATTTGGAACAGTCGTAGAACCCGCGCTTTGTCCCGTTTGAACGCCAGCAATAGATTCAAAAGCCCAATATCCTTGTGATTTATTTGCATTGACAGCTACTGATTGATTTTTAACTAGAAAAGAAGTGATGTAGTTTTTAAAACCTACAAAACTTGCGATTGTTCCTGTGTAGGGCTGTCCCGCGTAATGAAACTTAACGTCGTAATTTTGATAAGAAACTGATAAACGCACCCACTCGTAATTTCCAACAGGAACATCTTTCAAAGGTATTTCCAAATACACTTCGCCTGATTTCTTTACAATTGCTTTCGAAAAATCGATTGCTGTGATTCCTCCACTTGTTGTTTCAGGTGCGTGATACAAAATAGCACCACTTCCTAAAGCAGTTGTTGCATTTGGAGCCAATTCTAAATAATGAGCTGCAATTGAATTAAAGTTTGGATGTTGTCCTGCATTTCCCGCTGGAATTGTACTTGCTGTTCCTAAATTTCCAAGTCGAATTTGCGTTGAATCCACTACAATTTTGATAATTAGCTTTGGTTCTTTGGTTTCCTCAGTATCTTTATTACAAGAGGCGAATAAAATTATTGACGAGAGTAAAATGAAATAAATTGAGATTTTCATTGATAGATTTTTTAAGTGATTAAAAATAGGAAGAAAATAATAAGTTCAGCTGAAAGCATTAACAAAATCTAACAAGTAAAATCCTTTTAAAATGCTGCTTATTGTACTTTTGTGGACTTATGAGTAAAAACACTGAAAAAGTACCTTTCACATCCTATCAAATAGTTGTCATTTTAATTCTAGCCCTCACCCAATTTAGCGTGGTTTTGGATTTTATGGTCATGTCGCCACTTGGTGATTTATTGATTAAAGATTTAAAAATAACACCTGCACAATTTGGAGTTGTTGTGTCAAGCTATGCCCTTTCTGCCGGACTTTCTGGGTTTTTGACAGCTAGTTTTGCTGATAAATTTGACCGTAAGAAACTACTGCTCTTTTTCTATGGAGGGTTTATTATCGGGACTTTGCTTTGTGGACTTGCCAACAGTTATTGGCTACTTGTTTTTGCTCGTATTTTTACAGGAATTTTTGGTGGAGTAATTTCTTCGATTTCATTAGCAATTGTGGCCGATTTATTCGATTTTAACCACAGAGGCAGGGTTATGAGTTTCTTGCAAATGGGTTTTGGCATGAGTCAAATTTTAGGAATTCCTATCAGTTTATACCTTGCAAAAGTGTGGCATTGGCAAGCGCCTTTTTACCTTATTGTAATTTTAGCGAGTGTTATTTTTTTCGTTGCACTTTTCGTTCTTCACCCAGTTAACGCACATCTTAAACTTCAACGTGAAAATGCACTCAAACATTTATGGCAAACGATTTCCAACAGAGAATATAGAATTGGATACATTGCAACCGCTTTTATGTCGTTGGGAGGTTACCTAATGATGCCTTGGGGAAGTACGTATTCTGTCAATAACATCGGAATTTCGCAAGCAGATTTGCCCTTAATGTTTATGATTGTAGGATTGGCTACTTTTGCAATTATGCCGGTGGTTGGGGTTTTGAGCGATAAATTAAACAAGTTTACCATCTTTACAGGAGCTTCGATTTTGATGGTTATCACCGTTTTGATTTATACCCAATTACCAAAAGTATCGCTGTTTCTTTTGATTCTAGTAAATGTATTTATGATGATGGGAATTATGGCGCGAATGGTTCCTTCACAAGCTTTGGCTGCATCGATTCCTGCAATGAAGGATAGAGGTGCGTTTATGAGTATCAATTCTTCTTTACAACAAATGGCTGGAGGTGTCGCAGCTTTAATTGGCGGTTGGATTGTTCAACAAAAAACTCAATCAAGCCCCTTAGAGAATTTCGATAATCTCGGTTACTTAGTGGTAGCAGTGATTCTAATCAATATCTTGTTGACCTATCGTGTTTATAGTTTTGTTTCGAAGAGAAATTAAATAGATTTGCAAAATAATCAATAGATAATCGGATATTTTCCGTTTATTGTGTTTTATTTTTACTAGAATAAATCTGAAAGCACATCATTCTTGATATTGATTAATCTCGCATCGAAATTGAATTTTTGTTGTAAAAGAGTAGCATACACGCTTCTAAAATCAATTTCGTATCTTAAGTCACCTTTATCTAAATTGACTAAATCAGGATTTTTCCCAATAATTTGACCTTTATTATTTCCCCCAATAATAAATAATGGTGCAGCTGTCCCGTGGTCAGTTCCAGAGCCATTTTCTTTTACTCTTCTTCCAAATTCAGAGAAAACTACAAGTGTCACATTTCCAAGTATATTGTTGTTTTTCAAATCTTTATAAAATGAATAAACAGCATCATTCAAAATAGTTAATTGTTTTTGGTGTGATGCAAGTTGATTGTTATGCGTATCAAAACCGTTTAATGAAGTGTAGTAAACTTTTGAGTTCAAATTACCTTTAATCAATTTTGCAATCCACTCCAAGTTTTTTGACAATGGATTAGTTGCATAAGTTTCCGAATAGTTTTGAGAGTTTTGAAGTGCTTTTTCGATTTCACTCATACCTTCCAAAGATGCATACTGTAATTTTCTTACAAAATCTAACTGCGGATTATCTGAAAGTTGAAGTCCATTTGAGGTGGTTGAATAATTTTTCAACTTATTAAAATCCTTGATTGTTATTCCATTTGCTTGATTTGCTTTCAAAGCTAAATTATCAATAGCATCAACATTTAACGACGGCAATAGATGATCTTTATAATTTATATCCAAAAAACGACCAAGCCAGCCATAATCTAAAAATTGATTACTATCAGAAGCTGTTTGCCAAATTTCCTGACTTCTAAAATGGGAACGATTAGGGTTTGGATAACCAACATTTTGAATAACCGATAAATTTCCATCTTGTAAAATTGTATCGAAATCTTTTAATGCAGGATGAAAACCCATGCCATTTTTGGTGACTAAAACTTTACTTTTTTCAATTCCGATTGTTGGACGATTCTCAAAATAGAGTGGATTTTCAAACGGAATAAAGGTATTTAACCCATCATTTCCCCCATTAAGTTGTATAAAAACGAGCACATTTTCACTTGAACCTGCATTTTCAGGAAGCCAAAGATTTTTTGCTGTCAAAAAACTTGGCAATAACAGCATTCCGCCCGTTGTTGTAGCTGTAAGTTGAAGAAATTTTCTACGATTCATGGCTTTAGATTAGTTGAAATTCTGGAGTTTTAACAAGAAACTGATAGACCTTTAATATAACCTTTTCAGCATTTTCAGCTTTAGGATCAAAATCGTATTTCAGTAATTGATTTAACTCATTTTCAAGTTCTTCATTTGTTTCAAAAATCAGTTTTTGAGTTAATTCCTCCAAAATTGCGCTAGCATTTGTTGTGTTTTTAAGCTTTAAAGTTGGTTTGAAATGAACAGAATCAACATCAAATTTCTCTAATCTTTTGTTCAATAACTTTTCATATTTTAGATTTCCATCAATGATAAAATCGATAAACATATTTCGTTCGGCATAAATCTGAGAGGTTAACCAATCACGGCCTCCTTTCCAACCTTTTACATTTGGTTGATCGTAAATGTCCATCATTTGGTTTTTGAGAAAAAATGCCATTAACTTGTAATTTGGAGGAAGATTCAAATCGTTGTGGATTTGCAAAAGATAAATCAATGGATTTTTTAGTTGATTTCCAGCTGTCATTTTAGAACATTCTTCAACAAATATTTTTTGAAAAAAGGGTTTCAATTCAAATTGATATTCCTTCAATAAATCTCCATACTTTTTTATCAATTCTGGATTGGGTTGATCATAAAAAAACCATTTAAGTACTTTTTCCGCTAAAAAATAGGGTGTGTTTTTTTGTTCGAAAATAATATCTATTACCTCATCAATTTTGAAATTTCCAGATTTACCAAAAACGGTTTTAATTGAATTATCCATCAACGCTGGCTTGTATTGTCCTTTTTCCAAACCAAAGGTTAAACCAGCAAGTGATAGCGCCGTATTTTTTATATCATTTTCAGAATAATTCCCTTCACCTAGTGTAAAAAGTTCGAGTAATTCTCTAGCTAAATTTTCATTGACAGCTCCGTTTTTGTTTTGCTGATTATCAAGATACTTAATCATAGCATTAGAATAGACTATCTCTTTTACAAGCGTTTTATAGTTTCCTAAAGCATGTGTGTTGATACTTTCGTAATGTTTATAAATCCAGTAAGGAACTTTAACTGATTTAATTGTTGAGACGAAATGATTTTGAAAAAACAAGTTTATCTTTTCTCTTAACGGATTTTCAGCAATGAAACATCGCTCAATAATAAATGCTTTAAATTCAAAATTAAGTTTCAATAAATCAACTGCCACTTTTTCTTGTTCTTTCCCTCCTTTTTCTGATTTATTTTTAAGTTCATTCAATTGCTTTAGATTCTTTGGACTATTTGCAATGAATTCAGGTTCAATCAAGGAATTTTTTGCCGCTAATTGATTTGAAATAAAATTAATCAAACCAACTTCTTGGATTCTTTCTGCTTCTTTAGTCGAAAACCCAAGTCGTAAAGAATTAAGATGATTTATTTCCATAAACTTAAATTAAAAAGATGAATTATCAATTGGTGGATTCTTAGGACAACTATCAAGCCACAAACAGATTAAAAAAATTTGAATACAAAAATTTAATCCTAATCTTATAGGTTAAAGGTACGTAAATCAATACAACCTAAAAAAAAAGTTCTTTGAATTTCGTCCTTTCTTTTTGGAGTCTTTGAAAGAAAGAACAGAACATTATTTTTCACAAGCAACAAAAATCTCTACAAAAAAAAACCACCTGATTGCTCAAGTGGTTTTCATTTATTTAATTTGAATTATTTTACTTTAAAAGAAACGTATCTATTTTTAGCATCTTGTGTTTCTTCGTCATCATCTTCTGCAATTCCAGGATTCGGCTCAGCAGCACCTTTGTAAACTTTATTTAAACGTCCTACATCAATTCCGGCTGCGATAAAGTATTTTTCAACTGCATTTGCTCTTTTACGTGCCATATCCTCAAAGTCTGGGTTTTCTTCACCTGCTTTGTCTTCTAATTTATCGTTGTGACCAATAATGTCTATTGTTAAAGCTTTATCCATTTTCATTTCTTCAATCACAAAATCCATCATTTCTTTTGCGTTATCAGAGATAGAAGCTTTACCAGCTCGGAAGTAAACTGTATGTGATTCAATGATTTGATTTTTTGTCATTTTATCAGAAATCTCTGGTGTGTTCGTGTACAGCATCGTCGAGAATGACTCTTCCACTTTCGGTTTTCTGCTATCAAAACATTTACATTCTGCAACGTTGTCAATTACTGTAATGATCACATTATCAACATAGTAATAAGCATGGGCAATTACTTCTGCTTCACTTTCTTTCGGTTTTTTAACAGCCTCAAATTTTGTTGTTTCGTTTTTGTCGAAGTTTCCAATAGTGATGAATTTCTCATCGCCTTTCGCTGTATAAACTGCACAAACTTTTTCCCAACCATAAAATCCATTGTAAATTTTATTGTTTTGAGATCTAATGATTTTATCTGAATTGTTATAAATCGCTCCAGGAGAACCATTTCCTAAAACTTCTTTAGAAAACAACGCAGAAATATTATTAGTTGCAAATTTTGATGATTCAGCTAAAGAAACTGAAAATTCAACGCAATATTTCAATCCTTTTTTCAAGGTCATTTGCTCAGTACCTTTCATAATTGGCACAGTGATATACGAACGTTCTGCAGCTAATTTTCCTGGTTTATAGAATACCGCTCCAGCATAATTTTGTCCACCACCATCAGCACTTGGCGCTTCCGTTCCATAAACATTTAAAGGAACACCCATATCACCACCTGCCTCTGTCATAAACAAATCTGCTTTGATTTCAGTTGGAGATGACAAACCTTCTGCCAAAGCAATACCGCCTAATTCAGTAACAACTTCTTTTTTTGTTTTCTCAAAATCTTGATAAAGAATTTCTTTTTCATTTGCTTTTTTTCCTCCTTTTTGAGCAAGTGCTACATTTGAGAAAGTAGCAGCTGACAACAATAGAAACAACCCGATTTTCATTGTTTTAGATTTCATAGTTTTTCACAGTTTTAATAAACACTTTAACCTTTTCTGGGGCAATGTCCGGATAAACTCCGTGTCCCAAATTTACAATATGTCTTTGACTTTTGAACGATTTCAATAATTTAATTGTTTCTTGCTCCACCACACTATCTGTTCCATACAATACACAAGGGTCCAAATTACCTTGCAAAGTTTTTGTTTCTCCTACTAAAGCTCTTGTTTCAGAAATGCTCATGTTCCAATCCAAACCGATAGTTGTACAATTCAAATTCGCAATTTCTGGAATAGAAGCAATTGCTCCTTTTGAGAAAACAGTTAAGGGAACGTTCGTTAACGCATCCACAATTTTTGCAATGTATTTCAATCCAAATTCAGCGTATTGTTCTCTTCCCAAAATCCCTGCCCAAGAATCAAATAATTGTAATGCATCTGCACCAGCAACTAATTGAGCTTTCAAATACTGAATCGTCACGTCTGTTATGCGACTAAGCAATTCATGTGCCAAAACTGGATTTGTGTATAAAAGCTTACGCGACTCAGAAAATGTTTTAGAACCTTTTCCTTCTACCATGTAACAAAAAATAGTCCAAGGTGCACCTGCAAAACCTATTAAGGGAACGCGACCATCTAACCCTTTCTTTGTTAATTTCAAAGCTTCTAGCACATACGAAAGTCGGTCTTCAACATCGATATTTTTGTCTAACAAATCCAATTGTTCTTGCGAGCGAATCGTATTTTCAAACCAAGGTCCACGTTGCTCCAACATTTGATACGGAAGTCCCATTGCTTCAGGAACTACTAAAATATCAGAGAAAATTATGGCTGCATCAACATCTAATAAATCAACCGGCTGAATGGTAACCTCTGCTGCAAATTCTGGTGTTTCTACCAATTCTTTGAACCCAGAAAGTTTAGCTCTTACGGCGCGGTATTCAGGTAAGATTCTACCTGCTTGACGCATTAACCAAACGGGGTAACGTTCGATAGCTTCTCCCCTATGTGCACGTAAAAAAAGATTGTTTTTAAATTCCATGGTGTGCAAAGATAAAATTTTTTGCATAAGCGCTTTGTTACGTGCATTATTTAAAATTATAACTCTACTGAAAATCTTATTTAAGCTAAAATCTCATTTGCCTTTCTTTTTCCTTGATGAAAAAGAAACACCTCGAAGAAGCAGCGAAGCTAAAAAATCAAGGCACTGAATTTATCTTTGTTCGCAAATCATAATCCTAAAAATATTTACAACTCGCTGCGAACAATTTTAACTCCTTTCTGAAACTGAAATTTTTTAAAAATGTTCTTACAGAAATTTTAAAAATTAGCAGTTTCAGTTCAGTAGTTAAAACCTGTAAATTCAAGGCCAATCTATTTTCGCTAACATTAACTATATAGTTCTTTCTTCGACTAAATATTTGGTTTTTGTAGTTTTAGAACCTTTAACAATATGATTACAAATACTCAATGTAAATTTTGATCGAAAGAGAATCCAATTGAAGGTTTCAAATTTCAAGGGATTCAAAAAGTTGAGTGAATTTTAATTACCAGAGTATAGTCTTAAACCCTTTCAAAGCTAAATATTCATTCGTTTTACTAAAGTGTTTGCAGCCGAAAAATCCCCGGTAAGCTGAAAGTGGCGATGGATGAACGGAAGTTAGAATGAAATGCTTCTTTTCGTCTATTAAAATCGATTTTGAAAGAGCCTTCGAGCCCCAAAGCATAAAAACGACATTCTCTTTTTTCTGACTGATAACTTCAATGACTGCATCCGTAAATTGCTCCCACCCTATTCCTTTGTGACTATCTGTTTTACCTTCCTCTACTGTCAGAACAGAATTCAATAATAAAACGCCTTGTTTTGCCCAGCGTTCCAAATTTCCATTTTCTGGAAAAGGTTGAGCTAAATCCGATTCGATTTCTTTGAAAATGTTATTCAAACTTTTCGGAAAAGGACGCACATTTGATTCTACTGAAAAACACAAACCGTTTGCGTGACCTTTGGTGGGATAAGGATCTTGACCTAAAATAACAACTTTCACATCTTCAAACGAACAAAGATTGAAAGCATTAAAAACCTTCGACTTTTCTGGAAAAACATGTTCCGCTTTTTCGTTATAAAATTGGTTTACTTTACCCATTAATTCAACGAAATACGGTTTATTCATTTCAGGTGCTAAGACCGTTTCCCAATCCTTATTTAGGTTCATTTCTTTTGATTTGCAACGTAATTTAAACCTAACTCCAAACCGTAACGATAGTCCAAAATAATACTATTTACCGAATTGGTTAAAATATTGGTATTCAATGATTTTTCAGGAGCGATTTGGTCAATTTTGATTTTATCTTTAATGGTATCGATGTAATCAATCGACGATTTTAACTTCAATTGATAGTTTTCGATGTGCTTTTTAATGTTTTCGTCTGCTTTCAACAATTTCGAAGCAAAATACTCGGGACGAATATAACTGGGTTTAAAATTCAAATGCGTTGTTCGAACCAAAACGATATCTGTTGCACCATTTTCAACCGCCCATTGTACGGGAATTGGATCTGAAATTCCACCATCAGAATACGCTTTTCCGTCGATTAAATGTTTTCCTTTCGTAAGCAATGGAACGGTACTTGCCGCGATAGTCATATCTAGCCAATTATCTTCTCTCGGTTTCAGATAAGAAGTTGCACCGTTATCTGTGTGAGTTAATACAATATAAAAATCCTTTTCTTGTGTTGCCTTTACCGCTTTTTGTAAATCGAATGGGAACTCTTTCTCAGCGATTTCTGTAAAAAAATCAAGATTCATCAGACCATCTGAAAACGCTTTTGAGTATTGAATAAATCGCGGGTCTTTACAAATGGATTTCATCGAATTAAAATACGCACCATATTGGTGACTTAGGAAATATGACAACGCTAAAGTTCCTCCAGAAACACCAATATGCGCATGAAATTGATCGAAACTCGACATTCTAAAAGCATCTAAAACGCCTGCTGAAAAGGAAGTTTTAAAACCTCCCCCTTCTAAAATGATTGTTTTTTTTCCTGAAAGTAGCATAGTTGTAAATTGATTTTTCAAAGGTACAGAAACTATTACTTTAACTGGATTTTAATCAATTAAAAAACTACTCAATTACCTCTAAAGTAACCGTCGTAAGTCCTGCATTGATGAAATTCAATTGCTTTGCTGCGGCTTGTGTTAGGTCGATAATTCTAGAAGAACGTTGCGACATACGGTCGATTATTTTTACCATCACAACGGAATCGTTTTTCAAATTCACAACACGCACAACACTACCAAAAGGTAAGGTTTTGTGTGCAGCGTAAAGGCTATCATTGTGTAAAATTTCACCTGAGGCGGTTTTTCTTCCGGTCATACTTTTACCATAAAAACTGGCAGTTCCTTTTTGCAAATCTGACGCAGCAGAAAACATGAAAAGTACTAGAAATAAGGCTATAATTCGTTTCATCTGTAAATAATTTGTCTTTTAATGATCATTTGGAATACGCCATGTTATTTTCATCGGTGCTTAGCGATTTGTTTGCATGGCTATTTCATTTTTAATCAAATTGGAGTACAATTTAAGGATTTTTTCTCGAACCAAAAAATTCCCACCTAATTTTTAATACTTCGAGGTAGGTTTAAATTGACAAAAATCACTACTTTTCGACATAAAATCAAAAGAGGAGTTTGACTAAAATAAAGAGGTTGATAAAGAAAAAGAAACTATTGTAAATAGCATTTAAATCACTTTTTCTTCTTTTTGAAGGTCGCAAAATAACTTGCCTTAATTATCCAATCTTGATTCCCTCGTAAGTAATTGGACCTACTTCCGATTTGAAATGTAAACTTTTGGTTTTTAGATAATTCCAATTCAACTCCTGCAAAATTCCGCCATTGCGCAAGATTTACATTGTGAACAACATTTACCGTATTTTCTGAATAAACTACATGCTGATTCCACCGATAAAAAATTTCAGAGGAAAGGAAAGGTGTGAAAATCGAGTTTTTTATATCGTATTTACATGTAACCTTATTTCGTATAACATTACGTGCATCTTGAAATTCTCGAATTGTATATTGTTGTTGAATTGTCCAATTTAGTTTCCATCTTGTTTTATCTAACTTAAATAGGTCTAAAATGGAAAAATTTAATCCCAACGCAATTCTGTTATCAAATTTGTAAGCTCTATTATTAATTAATGAAAAGTCATTTTCTTCGCATCCGTTTCTGTAAGCTATAAAAGAACCGATAGCTTTTGAAAAATCGTAGTTAAACTTTACTTCAAACAAAGATTTATCAGCAATTGAGCTTGAGTTCAAACGGTATTCATAAAAACCTGAAACATCCAATTTCTTCGTGATTTCTTTTTTCAATCCAACGGAACTTCGCAGGGAAACTTGAGCCCAAGCAAGTTGCACGAATGACAAAATCAAAAAACAAAGAAAAATGCGCATTAGTAGAAAATTGAAAAATCGCCAGCTTCGACAATCTGTTTTTTAGCTGTTATTTGTACTTCCTTTTGAATCCTAAAACTTGATCCTATTTGCAAAGTATCTTCCGAAATCACATAAACTTTGTAGTTTCCTTTTTGCAAACCTTCAAAAGCAAATCGACCTGAATCATCTGTCCTAACTGATTCGGAAGCAAATTCATTTTCTCCATAAATTATATAAACACGCTCGTCTGCTCTACCGAAACTTTGTCCTAGAATTGCGTTTTTCCCTTGATTAGAAACATCAACCAAAAATGGACTGCTCACATCATCCGCATCCGGAACTTCTCCTGTTTTCAAATCGGTAAGAATTAAAATATCTTGTTGTAAAAGCATATCAAAAACCACAGTATTCAAGGATGAAAGTGCTTGGAAGGTTTTCTCGGCAATTGTTGTGTTTGCATCGCTGTAATTAAACGAAACAGGAATTCCAATTCTTCCTTCTAAATGAGGATCTGCATCAGAAACCCAAGTTGGATTGGTGTAATAGATGTAGAAATAACTAGATGAATTGGTAGAATTCAAAATGAAATAATCGCCATGTTCTATTTGACTTCCACCAGTGAAAACAATCTGAGTTATTTCCTTTTCACCTTCTGTAAAATCTTGCGCGTTAACCGTTCCTCTGATGCTTGAAGTTCCTCCTGGACCTTCTACTTTTTTACAAGAAATCAAGGCAGAAACAAAAGCTATTGCTAAGTAAATGTTTTTCATAAATGTTAGTGTTTACCTTTAAGATGAATGACTTTGTAGGTTTTTAAAGGTTGATTTTCAAGAGAAATAAAAAAAACTCCTTCTCTAAGTTCTGACAAGTCTATTTCAGTTTGAAACGAATCAACATTTTTGTTTAGAACAACTTGTCCTTCAATAGAAATCAAACGGATTTTGGTAGGTGAATAGAAGCCTTCTAAAAAAACAGTTGAGTTTGCTGGATTTGGAAAAATACGAATACTTTCTGTTTCCTTTTCTGTCAAATTCAAATTCCCACAAGTTCCAAACATGTTTTGATCCATCCAATGCAAACGTCCCAATGTCCACGTTTTTAAGTAATTGATTTCCTCTTCGTAAGTGTTCCCTACAAAATTATTTGGCCACACATATTCACCTAAAATTGGCCATTTTACATAATGTCTTTCAGCTGCTTCTGTAAGATTAAAAGCGAGGCTATCAATGAATTGTATTAAATAATTATCACTCAAAACCGAATTTCGGAGCGTAAACCACCTACAATTGACTTCATTCGCATATAAACTATCCTCGAGCATACGTTTCCACCAAAAAGGATTGTCTAAACCTCCACTACAATAATCATTAAAATCAATTTCCCAGCCTGTTGTATCTCCACCGTAACAATAATTTGCATTTCCCCAACCTAGGTTAAAATCCCAAAGTGGTCCTGCTACAATCTTACCACCTTCACTAAAACGCTTTTTATGTAAAAACGTGGAAATTCGATAGCCGTCAACATTTTTAGATAACTCATTCACAAGCATAAAATCGATAAATGACATTGGCTCGATATAATTCCTAAACCCTAACACAGAATCTTTAAAATCTGGACTTGCTAATGCATTTTCCCACGCAGAAACATAGGATTGAAGGTAATTCAATTGCGATGGATTTATCACATCTATTTCGGGGTCGTGTAATTGATAATAAATTGGAGACGTGCTCGGTGCTTGTGCTAGTTGCGGCGATTCCCAAGCAATTATTCCGCCAGCGGTTGTTTTGTCTATTTTAAAAATATATCCGCCTGTCAATTCATTTTCTAAGGTATCATCAGGAGCAACTTGATCAATATTCACACGACCTGGATTTGTTTTAATGCGTTCCATAAAAACGTAAACCCCTTGGTATTCATCATTTAAAATAAGTTCACAGAATTTAGTTCTTGGTGAGTAATTTCCCATTTGATTTCCTAAATGATAGGTCAACACATTTCTAATCAACGACTTATCTGTATATGGGGCATACAAAATCCAATCATTATCGCTCGGCCAATCGAAAATTGAAACATTGTAATTGGAAGAATCTGGTCCACGTGTTTCTAAACCATAAGATTTTGCAGGAAAACCACTGGAAGACGAACCACGTGTTTCAATTGCAATTTGTCCATAAAATTCATTAAACTGTTGATTTGTGAAATTTTGAGCATCAGCACCATTGTAAATTATGCCCATTGTTGCGTCGATTTTTGGCTCATCTTGAATTTGAACATTATTGGTATTGATAAAAACTATTGGCAAATTAGAGTTGGTGAAACTCACTGGTGGGATAAACCAATCAGGAGTTGGGAAATAATCCGTTGAAGAATTTGTAATCCCAAAAGATAAAAACGGACGGGCTGTTAAATCGGAGGAACTTACACTTTGGTTATGAACTTGCACACACAAAACATTTAGCCCATTGGTTAGAACTGCTGAAAACGCTGCCTCATCATAAAGAAATTGATCGGGATAAGCATTTTGATACAAAGCAGCTTCGTGAGAGATTTCAGCAAACTGGTCAAACGAAGGCATAGCAGTACCTGAAAATCCATTTCGTGCGATTTCAACACCGTTTATGTATGCAACGAAACCATCATCGTAATCGATATTGAAAATCACTTTTTTGATGGCAGATAAATCTGTGATTGTAAATGTTTTTCGAACAAAAACCGAAACAACAGAAGTCGATAATTCGGTATTATCATCATTGTCGGCAAAACCAAAACCACCAAAACCACTACTCCAATCACTATCATCAAAACTTAAAGTGGTCCAATTTGAAGGAATTGGATTGGTGGGAGTGTTATACTTCCATACTTGATTATCTAAAACGACAGATTCCCAATGGTCAATTGTTTGTGAGAATGAATAAGAACTCAACACAATGATTAATAGCAATCTTAAAACTAAATGTACAGAATTCAAACTTTTTCTTTCAACAAAACTATTAATAATTCGGTAATATTAAATTTACATTTAGTTATTAAAAGGTTTTGCGAACGAATGTAAATGCTAACTGATAACCAAATAAACTCAAATCCCTTAAGACATGGTCATCAATTCGGACATTGTAAATTTGAATTATAAATAATTTTAATGTACAATGTTGAATTTATCAACATTTTAAACATTTCCTACGTCCATTTTTGTTAAATTCGCTCCGCATTATTAACAATACAGAAAATAGACTATGAAGGTTTTCGATCTTGACATGATTAAAAAGGTGTATGCGCAATATCCTGAGCGCATCGAAGCAGCGAGAAAAGTAGTGGGCAAACCATTGACTTTAGCTGAAAAAATTCTTTACGCACATCTTTGGGATGGAAATGCAACAGTTGCACATGAGCGTGGAAAATCATATGTGGATTTTGCTCCAGACCGTGTAGCGATGCAAGATGCAACAGCTCAAATGGCACTTTTGCAATTCATGCAAGCGGGTAAGAAAAAAGTTGCTGTTCCTTCAACAGTACACGCGGATCACTTGATTCAAGCGAAAGTGGGCGCAACAAAAGATTTACAAGAATCATTAAATCAAAATAACGAAGTATTTAACTTCCTTTCTTCGATTTCTAATAAATACGGAATCGGATTTTGGAAACCAGGAGCTGGAATCATTCACCAAGTCGTGTTAGAAAATTATGCATTTCCAGGTGGAATGATGATTGGAACTGACTCTCACACAGTGAACGCTGGTGGTTTGGGAATGATTGCAATTGGTGTTGGTGGTGCTGATGCTGTTGACGTGATGGCTGGAATGGCTTGGGAATTGAAATTTCCAAAGTTAATCGGTGTGAAATTGACAGGTAAATTAAACGGATGGACTTCTGCAAAAGACGTTATCTTGAAAGTTGCTGATATTCTTACTGTTAAAGGTGGAACTGGTGCAATCGTTGAATATTTCGGTGACGGAGCTATTTCACTTTCTGCAACTGGAAAAGGAACAATTTGTAACATGGGAGCTGAAATTGGAGCAACTACTTCAACATTCGGATACGATGATTCAATGAGAAGATATTTAGCAGCTACAGGTCGTCAAGAAGTTGTTGATGCTGCTGATAAAATCGCCGAACATTTAACAGGTGATGCTGAAGTGTATGCAAATCCTACTGCTTACTTTGATCAATTAATTGAAATCAACTTAAGCGAATTAGAACCACATATCAATGGACCTTTTACACCAGACAGAGGTACTCCAGTTTCTAAAATGAAAGCTGAAGCGGAAGCTAACGGTTGGCCAATGAAAGTAGAATGGGGATTAATCGGTTCATGTACAAACTCTTCTTATGAAGATATGGCTCGTGCTGCATCTATCGTAGAACAAGCTGTTGCTCATGGAATCACTCCAAAAGCTGAATTTGGTATCAATCCAGGATCTGAGCAAGTTCGTTACACAATCGACCGCGACGGAATTATCTCAACATTTGAGAAAATGGGTACGAAAGTATTTACAAATGCATGTGGTCCTTGTATCGGTCAGTGGGATCGTGAAGGTGCTGAAAAACAAGAGAAAAACACAATCGTTCACTCTTTCAATAGAAACTTCTCCAAAAGAGCGGATGGAAATCCAAATACGCATGCTTTTGTAACATCTCCTGAAATGGTTGCAGCATTGGCAATTGCTGGTGATTTAGGTTTCAATCCATTAACTGATACATTGACAAACAACAAAGGAGAACAAGTGAAATTATTACCTCCAAAAGGTGATGAATTACCAACTAAAGGTTTTGCTGTAGAAGACAACGGATACCAAGCTCCTGCAGAGGATGGAAGCGGCGTAGTTATTGCAGTTTCGCCAGATTCTTCTCGTTTACAGTTATTAGAAAACTTCCCTTCTTGGGACGGAAAAAATATTACTGGTGCTAAGTTGTTAATCAAAGCAAAAGGTAAATGTACAACGGATCACATTTCAATGGCTGGTCCTTGGTTGCGTTACCGTGGTCACTTGGATAATATTTCAAACAACATGTTAATTGGTGCTGAAAATGCATTCAATGGCAAAGCGAATGAAGTTAAAAACCAATTGACTGGCGCTTATGGTGAAGTTCCTGCTGTTCAACGTGCATACAAAGCAGCTGGTGTTTTATCAATCGTTGTTGGTGACCATAACTACGGTGAAGGTTCATCACGTGAGCATGCAGCAATGGAACCTAGACATTTAGGTGTTCGTGCAGTTATCGTGAAGTCATTTGCGCGTATCCACGAAACAAACTTGAAAAAACAAGGAATGTTAGGTTTGACATTTGCTAACGAGGCTGATTATGACAAAATCCAAGAAGATGATACATTCAACTTCATAGATTTGGAATCTTTTGCTCCAGGTAAACCGTTGACCTTGGAAATCGTTCATGCAAATGGAACTACTGAAAACATTTCATTGAATCATACTTACAACGATTCACAAATCGAATGGTTTAAAGCAGGTTCAGCATTGAATTTGATTAAATTAATGGAAAACTAAAATGCGAATTTTAAAAATCTTGTTAGGTCTTGTTATAAGTTTTAATTCTTTTTCTCAATCTTTATTTGTTGGGAACCATGTAATTGAACCTTATATCGGCTTTCCAAATGTAACGAAATATGTTCCGATGCTTGCTTTAAGTCAAGAGCCTGAGAATATAACAAATTACGTTGGTTTGCCACCTTCTGGGTTTCGTTATTCTTATATGTTAACAGATGATATCAGCTTTGGAGTTGATGTTATTTTTGACAGAAGTAGAAAAGACTTTGTTTCAACTGATACTGTTTTTCAAAATGGTGGTTGGGAATATCTTTCTTATGAAGGACAAAGAACTCAAACAAGATTGCGTTTACAAGCGAGAATGAATTTCCATTTTCCAATTTCACAGCCAAACGCAGATTCTTATATCGGCCTTGGATTCGGTACAAACAATCGCTGGATTAAGGATTACAAAAATGGTGTTTTGGATCGAGAATTGAAAGGTTCAGATGCTATTTTGATTCCTTTTTCAATGCGTGTTTGTTATGGTTATCGTTATTATTTTAGTTATAACTTGGGAATTATTGGTGAAATCGGTATTGGAGGTCCATTGATTTCTTTTGGACTTTCTTTCAAACTTTAAAATTCAATAAAATTATTTAAAGCGATTCGTAACCTGCGAATCGCTTTTTTTATGTCAAATTAAAATTAAATAATATCAAATGAACAATCAATTAAAACAAGTCGGAAAGCTAGCCCGAATTGGACTATTCTCGTGGGTAAAAATTATGTTACTTTCAATTTTTAGTACGGTTTTAAGTTTTATAATTGGTTTATATTATTTCATTAAAGGTATTACAGAAAGTGAGATAAGTTCCACTAATTGGTTTGGGGATTTATGGGAAATCATGAGTTCAAACTTGGTATCAGCCTTCTTTTTGTTTTTAGTTTTTAACTCAATTTGGTTATTGATTTATTTGGCTAATGACTATGTAACCTACAAAATAATTTATCAACTCATTAGCGACAATTCAGAAAAAGTATTGGAACCAATTCTGGATAAATCTCTGGCGTCAATGAAAGCGAAATTTCCTAAGTTGATGCAAAAAGGTGCCGACTTTTCAATGACAAAATTGAAATTGATTGAGGAAATAAAAACAAGCAAAGAAAATAGATTCATAAAGAAAATAATCGTTTTTTGCCTCGATCAAGTATATTTAGCTGATGTTGATTTAAATAAGGAAAACGCCAGTTTTGAAGAAATCCTTAAGATCAAAATCATTCAAATTTTAAAAGGAATTACAGAACCAACTCGTATTTGGATTTTATTGGTTATTCTTTTTCAGTGGTTGGTCGTGATTTTTATTTAAGAAGCATTAGGGCCAAAGAATAAACTGTAAATAAAATTAAAAAATTCTCATTTCAACTCAAAAAACGGGATTATATATTGATTATATTTCAATCAATATTAAGTTTATATTTTAAATTTTCTTCCTACTTTTGTTGTAAATAAATTCTCATGAAAGTCGGAAGTAACTTAAAAGCACTGCGTAAACGTAAAAAATTATCTCAAGAAGATGTTGCTTCTGCATTAAGTATGCATCGTTCAACTTACAGCGGATATGAAAATGATGTTGCACTTCCTAACATTGAAAATTTAATTGCTTTTAGTCAATTTCATGAATTATTAATTGATGATCTAGTAAAACTTGATTTTCAATCATTTAACGAGCAAGATTGGCTTAAATTTGAAAATAAATGGAAGGAAGCAGCGAAAGGATCAAATCTCCGTGTGTTGACATCTGTAGTTGATAGCAATAATGAAGAACTTATCGAATTGATTCCTGAAAAAGCAAGAGCAGGATATGTAAGTGGTTACTCAGATCAAGAATTTATTCAAGATTTACCTAGAATTAATTTACCATTTTTATCTAAAGAACGTAAGCATAGAGCTTTTGCCATAAATGGAGATTCAATGCCTCCCCTACCCTCAGGTTCTATTGTAATTGGTGAATTTATCCAAGATTGGACAAGTGTAAAAACGGGAACTCCTTGCATCGTTGTAACAAAAAGTGAAGGAATTGTTTTCAAATACGTTCACAACAATTTCAAAGAAAACAAATCGCTTGTACTTATTTCATCAAATGCCCTTTACCAACCTTTCAGTGTTTCTACATCAGATATTCTAGAAGTATGGAAATTCAGCGCTTACATTTCGAAAGAAATTCCTGAAGTTCAAATGGATGCACAACAAATCAATCTGAATTTTAGAAATTTACAATACGACATTCAACGCATTTTAGAAAAATTGAATCAGTAAATCACCTTTTATTTTACTTCAAATCAAATTTCTCTTTATTAAGAATTGAAGTAATTCAAAGCTATTTTAGGTACTTCTTTTGAATTAAGGCTAAAATACATTTGATTCAAAGAAAGCTGATTGGTTGAAAGCTCTGTGTTATAATTACTCTATAACTTCAAACTCAGTTCTACGATTTTTTGCACGATTTGCATCCGTTGTATTTGGAAACTTTGGCTTAGATTCTCCAAAACCTTTCGCTTTCAATCTTTCTTCCTCTATTCCTTTTTCAATTAAATAGTTTTTAACCGCATCCGAACGATTTTGAGAAAGCTGACGGTTTTTTTCATCGTCGCCAAGGTCGTCTGTGTGACCATTTATGGCAAACTTCAAGTGACTATTTTTTAGTAGATAAGCGGAAAGTCCATTCAAAATATACTTGCTTTTTGTTGTCAACAAGTATGAATCACTATCAAAAACAATATCGTCAATACTAAATGCTTTGCCAACTTCAACGGTGTCAATTTTTAATTTCCCTGTTTTTATAGCAAGACCTTCTGTTTTTGAAAGCGTTTCCTTCTCAATGACTTTTGCGTTGTAAGCATAACCTTCCTTGTTGATACTAACAGTAATATCTTGTTTTTGAGAAACTTTCACAACAGCAGCATATCTCCCGTCGTCACCATTTACTTTAAACTGTGTTTTCTCGCCAGTATCATTGTAGGTGATTTCAACCTCAGCACCTTCAATCGGCTTTCCTTGTTCGTCCACCAATTCACCTTTTAGGATTACGACTTCCTGTGGGCGAGCTTCTTCGTACAAATCAAAGGAATAAATATCCCAATCGCCTTCTTTCATACTTGAATAATAAGCTTCTTTTCCATTTGTTGAAACGAATAATCCCAATTCATCATCTGTGGAGTTAATAGGATAACCAATATTTTTCGGCTCTGTCCATTTCTCTCCTTCTTTTCGAATGTAGAAAATATCTAGACCTCCCAAACCTTTTCGTTTTTTAGTCGAATTTGAAACAAAGTACAACGTTTCCCCATCTTGGTGAAAAAATGGACTTTTATCTTTTCCATCTGTATTAATTAAATCGAAAGGTTTTGCTTTACTCCAAGTGCCATCACTTTGTTTTTCTGAAATGAATATATCATCGTTTCGAGAGCCTTTTCGCAGTGAAGTAAAAAACAATAATTTACCATCAGCAGACAAAGAAGGTTGTGCTTCCCAGCCATCTTTTGTATTTATCGACGGTCCCATATTTACAAGGGTTGTCCATTCAAAATCGTTTCCTCCTTTACCCGTTCGTTTATAAGTGGTTGTGTATAAATCGCAATTTAGATAATCTTGGTTATACACTTTCTCCACTTTGCACGCACAAATAATCATTTCCTTATTGTCCACAGAAAGGGTTGCTGTTCCATAATTGAAAAAAGTTCCATCATTGAAAGGTTTTGGAAGCGGGTCGCCTGGGGTAAAAGGTCCTTTTGCGTCTGCTCTTGAAGAAATCGTAAACTCCTCACGAATATTGGAAGAAATATCTCCTAAGTTTTTACGATCTATTTTACGTGTAAAGAACAACAAATCATTATCCGGAGAAATCATCGGAAAGTACTCGTCTAATTTAGAACTCACCATTTGAACTTTCTTGGGAACAAAAGGCACTGGATTTTCCTTCATGTTTTTTTCAAAAGCTACATCTTCTAAAATTGATTCGATTTCCTTTTTCTTTTGTGGATAATCCTCTGGTAGTTTTGAAAAATCATCTTGTGGAAAATCAACAAATTTCTGAAAATAAGGAATCGCATTTTTTAAATCTCCATTTTGTAAAAGTGTTGCACCAACGATATAGTAGCAATCAGCGTGAAAATTTGGACACTTTTTTACTGCATTTTGATAAAATGGAATCGCTTTTTTCTGTAAGACTTCTCCTTTTGAATACGTTTTCTCTTCACGCATTAGAAACGTAGCTTCATTGCTACACAGTTTTGCGTAGAGGTAATACGTTTCTGCATTGTCTGGAAATTTTTGCATTGCTTCAGCAAACTTTGCTGTTTTTGCTTCAAAAGTCTCCTCTCCCATTGCGTTTGCAAGCATTTTAATGAGTTTTTTATCGCTTGTTATGCACGGGTCATTCTGTGAAAAAAGAGGAAAAAAGTGAAGAAAAAGTGAAAGAAAAAGTAGCTTTTTGAGCATATAAATTAGTTTGTTGTTGTCCAAGCAATTTATAGACCAAAAACACAGAAAAGGTTACAGTAAAAGGTGTTAAAAAAAGAAGGGAATTGATGGATTTTTCTGAAATGAAAAAACCAAATTGAGATGGGTGGGATTTTGTGAAAGCATTAAAAAGCGGTCAATCTTTTTAATTTATAATAAGATTAAGGCATTTTAAACTTAAATCAAAAACGATAAATTACAGCAAGTCTTAAATTTCGACCGAAAAAAGGACGTTTAGAAATTTGTCCAGGTATGTCGAAATCATTTGGTTCCCAATAGTTATTCGTTACAAAAAGACCGTAAGTGCTTTCAATTTGAAATCTAGAGCCTAACCAAAATTGAAAACCTGTTAACGCACCAATTCGATAGCAAAATTCAACATCTAAGGGTTCATAGGTTGTAGTATATAAATCATTATTCATAATTCTACTAACTGCTCTACCAGCTACGATTGAAAGTGACGGAGCGGCAAACCACTTTAGTTTTACGTTATTCTTGTTAAAATAAAAAATAGGTTCAAATCCAATATCACCAATTAATTCTCTTGAAAACATTCCATAAAATGAATTTGGAGGATTTAAAACTGTTTTTTTCAATGGATTAATTCCAATTCGTACTGGAAATCGCAAGGCAACACTTTCATTCATTTCCATTTGAAAAAAGGTTTCTATGTAGCGATTTGTGGAGTAAGTTCTACCAAAATTATCAAAATCGTTGACGTAAATGGGATTAAAAAGAGAGGTGAAATTAACCCCAACACTAAATCTACTAGGAGTGAAATCCAAGTATTTCCTATTACTTCCGATTTTTATAACGTGATTACTTTCTGCTACCGAAAAGGTAAATTGTGTACTTCCTGCCCATTTTTCATCTAACGCATTCGAAGTGTATTTTGATATTTTTTCCAGAGAAATAAAGCTCTGACCTTGGGGTGATTTAAATTCTAAAATGTGCAATTTGGTATCCACACCTATAACTCTTCCATATTTAACTTGACCATCTTTAAACTCCAAGGTGTCTTGAGCGAAGCTGAAATTAAAAATCAAACAAACGAAAAGCAATAAAGCTAAACTCCAATTTTTTATCAATGAATTCATCTGATTTATTTATTAGTTTGTAAAAGTTTTTTAGTTAACCCTAGTTCTGAAACGATACTTGCCATTTCATTCCAATCTTCAAATTTTGCTTTTGAAAAATGAGATAATCCACCTTTCTTATTGATTGAAAGCAACTGATTCCACTGAGGTTTACCTTCAAAGTTTTGGACCGTTTTATAATATCCTTTACTTTTCAAATAAAGTGTGCGCTCTGAATTTGTTTTCAAACCAGAAAAATTGACTTTAATGGGCGCATCACCTTCTTTGTGAATAAGATAATTTTTATCATCAATAGCTAAAGCTTCCGATTTTGTTGCATCACTCATAATTTGGGCATCATATTCTTCAACTTCTATTATTTTGGAATCTTTTTCTGCAAGTGCAAGATAATTGACTTCCCAAAACTGAAATCCACTTTTCAATCGAACCGTTAATTCTTTATTTTTCAAGTAGTTTTCAGGTATTTTGACCGCTATTTTTTCAAATTTCGCTTCGCCTACTAAATTGATTTGATCAATGGTTTTCCACTTACCTTTATCTAGAACCTCAACATTTAAAGTGATTCCAGCCTTCTCCATATTTTTCTCAAGTTGATTTTTCGTTTTCTTCGAATTCGAATGAACCCAAGTTTGGAAATAATCGCCAAATAATTTTGTAAATTCATGATACACAAATCCTCCCCATTTAGGATTTTTAAGTCCAAGAACCAAATGTGGGTTTTTCAAATTATTGCTTTCGAATGACGCTTTTAAGTTTGAAAATCCAGTATTATCCGTCGAATTAAATGAATAGGAATTAGATTCGTCCATTAGAAAATCATTGGTCATAATTCCGTTATCATTACTCAAGCTCTTTGGTTGACGACTGTTCACAATCTTTATAAAATCGCCCGTAGAAGTTGTTATAATTTCTTCGCCTTTTTCGTGGTAAACAGCAACTAATTTTAATAAATTGGTGTACTGAATTTCCTTCTCCTCGTTTCTAATTTCTAGATTCAACTCCGAACTTAATGGATTCACGTCATTTATTTTTTTGTAATCAAATCGCTCTAAAGTTGGATTCATCGCACCGGTGAACATCGAATTTGAAAAATACCATTGCTGTCCATCGTTTAGATAAATATGCGGACAAGAACACGCTACAGCAACAAAAAGACCGATGGTAGCCGTTGTAATTGCTGCGGATGTTACAACCCAAGAAAAGGTAGTCAATCCAATATTATTTTCGATGATTTGAGCTTTTTGAATTTGATTTACATCAAACGAAATTTCAGTGCCAGATATAGCTAATTCTGGCAGAAACAAATGCAATTGTAAAAGCTTAAAACGATCTCCTTTAGAAATTCGAAAATTCTTTTTAGCTAAGGCACTTTGGTAATACAAATCAATTTCAGGTGGTACTGAACTAATAATTCCTGTGATTTTATCATCCACTTTTTTCCAATTTCTCAATTCAAAATAGGCGTCGCCGATATGAACAAAAATTCTGTTTTTCTTCATATCAGACTCTTCTAATCCGACATAATATTCTTTTGGGCTTCCTTGTCTTAATCGATAATACGTACAGGAGTTAAAAAGTATAATTGATAGAAGTAACCAAGAAATAATTCTCATCTTATTCATAGTTTTAGTTTAATAATTCACAGCCTTCCTCTTTCAAGGAATTTATATCAGTTAGTAAGTTTCCGTATAGAAAATGAGATTTTCGATTTTGACAAAATGGACAAGCCATTGTGTGGCCATCGGTATCAATATAAATGTACCGATTTCCTGCACCTCCACACGATTTATTTCGTTGTTGATAGCCTGTATATTGTATTATCGGAAAACTCTTGAATTTTTTATCGCTGTTTCTATTCTTATAGAAATCCTCCAAAATTTGAAATTGTTCAGTGTTTAATTTAACGTCTTTCCCTTCATAATTACCAGTTGCACGAGGTTCCATCAATTGAACGAAAGGCACTTTTAACTCAAACGCCAATTGATGATAAGCAGCTAAATTTTCAAGTGTACAAAAAGATTGAGTTACACAAATTGTCATTGCTGTCAAAAGTCCAGCTTCCTGTGCATTTTTTATTGCTTCTAACGCCAACTTAAAAGATTTATCATTTCGTCGAAATGCATTGTGTTCCGATTCTAAATAATGATCCAAACTTATAGAAACACCAGTTAGACCTGCTTTTTTCAGTTGTTTAGCCTTTTCCATTGTCAGACCATATCCTGAAGAATAAATCCAAAAATCACTACTTGTATTCGCTGATTGTAGAACTTCGATTAAATCATTAAAACGATTCAAGGGTTCACCTCCACCAAATTGAATCATTGGTACACCTATTTTTTGAAGTTTAGCTACAATTTGTATGTGCTCCTCTAACGTTAAAGTTTCTGGCTGATTGAGAATTTTACCTTCATAGCAATGCTCGCAATTCAAAGGGCATTTTTTGGTGAATCCAATCTGAACAATTGCCAAACGCGAAAGTTGATTATCTTGATTTTCGGAAGCTAAATTTGAAATTCGTTCAAAAAAATCAGTGAAAGGTATTCCGGGAATATTACAATTAAGATAAACGCGATTGTTATGTCTGAGGTATTTATAAAAGCTTTTATCAATTGTGAATTGCTCTTTAAACCGTTCAATTTCAGCTTTTTTATCTTTAAATTGCTTTCCAAATCCATATTTTTGAATCAAGAAAAGTACCAACTTTAAATTTAATTTAAAGAAAAATAGTTTAACACGAAGCCCAGAAACAATCTTCATCAGTTGCGAACTTTTCAAGCAATATGGAATCGAAAGTAATCAATTACAACGATTTATTAAATTGTAGCAAAGTCAATCGACATTCAAAATTTAAATTTCAATGGTTTTCCCTTACGTTTTTTTTTTATATAATTTTAGCTTTCTCACTTCATTTCAAAGAATGAAATTTAAACCTTTCCAATACTTTTCATACCTTCACACACCTCATCAATCTGAGAAAAAGAAACATCTAAATGCGTCACCATTCGAATCATTCCGGGACCAAATGCCATAATTTTAATGTCTTTTTCTGCCAATCTTGAAATAATCAAGTCGCGCTTCGAAGCGTCTTTCAAGATGGCAACAACAATATTAGTTTCAACAGGCATCACTGAATCCACCCAATCACATTCTAATAAAGCAATTTCAAGTTGCAAGGCTTTCAAATGGTCTTCTTTCAGTTTATTGACATTGTATTTCAAAGCGTATAAACCTCCCGCAGCAATGATTCCGGCTTGGCGCATTCCACCTCCAAAAACTTTTCTTACACGACGAGCTTTCGTTATAAAGTCAGAATTTCCGAGCAAAATTGAACCAACTGGGGCACCTAAACCTTTTGATAAACAAATCGATATAGAATCAAATTGGGAAGCGTATTCCTTGTAATCAATACCATTTTCAACCAAAGCATTCATCAAGCGCGCACCATCTAAATGCAAAGGCAAATTGTGGCGACTACACATTTCTTTGATTTCCTTGATGTCGTTAAAATCGTAAATTGCTCCTCCTCCCCTGTTTGAAGTGTCTTCGATGGAAACCAATTGCGTCAATGGAAAATGAACATCGTGAGCAGGATTTATCCATTCTTCGATTGCTGCTGCTTTTAATCGACCGCGATTTCCGTCAAGTGTACGAATAGAAGCACCCGAATTTCGCGCAATTCCTCCACCTTCATACTTGAAAACGTGACTTTCTTTATGACAAATCACTTCTGCTCCGGGTTGAACGTGCACATTAATCGCAATTTGATTCGTTTGTGTTCCTGATGCACAAAACAAAGCGGCTTCTTTTCCAAAAATTTGAGCAGAATATTCCTGTAATTCGTTGATTGTCGGGTCTTCACCAAATACATCATCCCCAACTGGCGCTGAGAACATTGCGTCTAACATTTCTTTTGAGGGCTTGGTTACGGTATCGCTTCTTAGGTCTATCATTTTTAAAGGATTTAGGAGGCCAACTGTTGCCTTCGAGAGCCTCTGTCAACAGTTGAGTTCGATTGAATTAAAGAAAAGTTGACTAAGGCTCTCGAAGGCAACTTTTAGTTTTTCTTCTTCTTTTTCTTACTCGGTTTTGTCGGTTCACTTTTTATCAAATCAGGATCATCATCGGAAGCAACGGCATTTTTCGCAGCTTTTTCTTTTTCCTTCTCTGCTTTTTTATCTACTCGTTCTTTGATAACATGTTTTGCTCCAGTTAATTCTTCGAATTCAGTTTCTTCAACGATTTCTCCTTTTTCATACACAGTAATATGTTTTGGTTTACCATTCTGGAAATTAAAAATATGTGTTCCTTCTGGAATTCCTTTTTTGAAAAACTCTTGCGATATAATTTCGCCTTTTTCATTCAAGGTTTTAAACTCACCATTTTTCACATTCATATTCCAATTTTCAATATGAGCTTCCATTCCATTTGGATAATAGAATTTCCAAGTTCCATGCTTTTTGCCTTCTTGGTAATTCATATCAATTTCTAATTTCCCTTCTGCATTATAGGTTTGATGTTTTCCATGTAGAATTCCATTTTTATAGTTAACTACCTTCGCTAACACAGAATTATCGAAATATTCTTTTTGCGGACCATCGTAAACATTATTCTTGTAGGAAATAAGTTTTAGTGTATCACTTTTCGCATTATTCTCAAACAAAATGTAGTTTCCGTCCAATTTATCAAGACTGTGTGTTACTTCAATTTCTTTTCTACCCGTACTATCGTAGTAAAAAACACTTGTCCCATTTAATTTCCCAAGTACAAACGTTTGTCTTGATTGTAAACATCCAGACTCGTAATAGGCTGAATCACTTTCACTATCGCGTTTACCATTAACCACATTTATTTGTTCTTGCAATACTCCATTTCGGTAGCATGCTGAACATTTCCCTGTATAAAGTGAGTGATAATCGGACTTGGATAAATACGTATTTGTTCGATCGTCATAAGCCACTAGGTCATTGCAATTTGCTACCAATTTGTAGTTGCAAATCTTTTTCTTTTTGTAACACGGGACGTTTGTTGGACTTGTGGTTGGTGCTTGCGCAAAAAGTGTATTGCAGAAAATTCCAACAAAAAACACAAAAAATACATTTTTCATTTTCTTGATTTATTCGGGTTTTCTTAATGTTTCAAGAGCAGCTTTCATTTCTTCAGGTATTACTGTCGTTTTTCCAACTCTCGAATCAAAACTCACCATCACAGAAACGCCTTTTGTATAAATTTCTCCATTTACTTTTACTTCATAACTTAGTCTAATACTTTTAGAACCAGCTTCTTCAAAATACATGTGAATTTCAGGAACGTGTTGAATTAAAATAGGTTTGATGTAATCAATTTCGTTGCGAACTAGTAAAATCCCATGTGATTTCCAGTCCCATTCCAAGCCTAACAATTCTCTGAAATAATGAACACGCGTCATTTCAAAATAGCTCAAATAGACAGCGTTATTTACGTGTCCCATAACGTCAATGTCTGAGAATCTTACTTGGATTTTTGCGGGTTTTATCATTCGTCTAATTTTTCGAAAATGGAATTATTACTTTTATATTCAACTACGAGTTGCTTCATTTTTCGTACCAAAGAATCATTATTTTGAAGCGGCATCAAAGCTATCAATTCTTCGAGCATTTGTTCTTGTTTTTCGTCACAATCTCTCGTTTTAGCTATTAATATTTTTGAGTGATGTGTCGGCAGTGTGTTTTCTTCATTTGCCAAAAGTTCTTCGTACAATTTCTCCCCCGGACGTAAACCAGTCACTTTTATCTCTATATCTTTTCCTAATTCCAAGCCACTAAGTGAAATCATTTTCTTCGCTAAATCAATAATTTTAACTGATTCACCCATGTCAAAAACATAAATTTCGCCGCCATTCCCCATTGTTCCTGCTTCCAACACCAATTGACAAGCTTCAGGAATTGTCATAAAAAAACGGGTAATTCGTTCATCCGTTACAGTTACAGGTCCACCCGATTCGATTTGTCTTTGGAAAAGCGGAATTACTGAACCATTGGAGCCAAGGACATTTCCAAAACGCGTAGTAATAAATTTTGTCGTTGACCTAGCATTAAACGATTGGACAAACAATTCAGCAATTCTCTTTGATGCACCCATTACGTTAGTAGGATTAACAGCTTTATCCGTTGAAACCATTACAAATTTATCTACCTTAAATTCATCCGCTAAAGTTGCGATTACCATTGTTCCAACTACATTATTTGCGATTGCTTCCACTGGATTTTCCTCCATTAAAGGAACATGTTTATAAGCTGCTGCATGAAAAATAACTTGAGGAAGAAATTGTGCAATAATTCTTTGCATTCGTTTTTCATTGCAAATATCTCCAATAATAAATTCGAAGTGAATCGTGGGAAAATCTTTTAACAACTCAATTTGTAAATCATATAAAGCAGATTCTGCTTGATCTATGAGAATTAGAATTGATGGTTTAAAGCTTGCAATTTCTCTCACTAAACCACTTCCAATCGAACCCGCAGCACCTGTCACCAACACTACTTTGTCTTTTAATTCCTTTTGAATCGATTGGTTGTTCAATTGAATCGGAACACGCCCAAGTAAATCTTCAATATTGATTTTTGCAAACTGTTTTACAGAAAATTCGCCATTCACCCAGCTCTTTAAACTAGGTACTTTTTGAACACTAATTTTCAATTCTAAACAGCGATCTATGATGTTTTTTTGACTTTCTAAGTTAGGCTGTTGAATCGCAATAATTAAGGTTTTTACAGGATTTGAGTTGGCGATTTTCTCAAGTTCGCTCGTGTGAAAAACATGTACTCCTTCAATTCGTGTTCCTTTTAATTTCGGATTATCATCTAAAAAACCTATGACTAATTGATTATTTCGCGTGTCATTTTCGATAGTTCGTTTGGTTACCATTCCAGAAACACCTGCTCCATAAATAAGCACACCTTCCTCTTCGTTTTTATTTTTGATTGTTTCGAGATAAAACAATTTTACAATAAATCGACTACCGACAGCAAAAGCAAAACTCACTAAAAATTCCATTACCAAAATTGACATTGGAAAAAGAAAATAATGGTCGAGGTAAAAATAGCGAACTAATCCAGCGACAAGAAAAATAAGTGAGCAGATTAAACTCGCTAGAAATAAACGTTTTAAATCTTCAGTTGAAGTGTAGCGAACTAAACCTTTGTGAATTTTTAAAAAGTAAAAAACAAGAAATTTGACCCCAAAATAAAATAGAATTGATTTTGATAAAATGAGCCATTCTTTTTGGATCAACGAATTATCTGCTTTCAAATCGAAACGAATTAAATAAGCAAACGCAAGAGCACTTGCCGCTAAAAGCAAATCAAAAACAACAATTACCCAACGTGGAGTGCGCGATCTGAAATGTAAAAAACTCAATTTCGTATTTTTTTAAGTCCTGAATACTCTGACTCTTCACAAAAATAGGAAAAAGAAAAATAGTAGAAACTTAGAAAGGAATTCGCTTTACTAGATGTCTCAAATTAATCATTAGAAAATATTTTCTTAACTTTAAATTAATATAACAACAAGTAAACCCAAATTTTGTCAACTAACTCAAAAATAATTAACTGAAATTTTAAATGTTAACTGAAATTTCTAAATCAATTTAAACTTATAAACAAATGAAAATCAACCTATTATTCTTATTCAATTTTATTATTGGTAGTTTTTTCGCACAAGACTTCTATGATAGATCAACTGTACAAACCATTGAAATTTTCTTCGCCTTCACCAATTGGGATGCACAATTAGATGCTGCAACTGCAACTGAAGCATACATAATAGCAGATTCTGTAAGAATTAATGGGATAACTTTTGATTCTGTTGGTGTGAAATATAAAGGAAATAGTTCCTACAATGCGAATAACAATAAAAACCCATTGCATCTGAATTTAGATTACGTAAAAGGTAGTCAAGATTATCAAGGATACACCAACATAAAACTTCAAAATGGTTATCAAGACCCATCGATGATTCGCGAAGTTTTATCCTATGCCATTTTAGAGCAATATATGGATTGTCCAAAAGCAAATTTTGCGAATGTTTACATCAATGGTACTCTAAGAGGCGTTTATTCAAATGCTGAAAGTATTAATGACAAATTCAATGGTGAGCGTTATTATAACAGCAAAGAAACTTATTTCAAATGTAACCCTATTGGCGGTGCTGGACCAGGATCTATAGTAAACCCTGATTTAAAATACATCAGTATGGATAGTAGTGCTTACGCTAATGGCTATGAATTACAAACTGATTTTGGATGGAATAAATTGGTTGATTTAATTAATGTATTGAATAATGATTTTACCAATATCGAATCAAAACTTGATGTGGATAGAGCTTTATGGATGTTAGCATTCAATAATGTTTTGGTAAATCTAGATTCTTACAGTGGTGCTTTTCGTCAGAACTATTATTTAACTTGGGATTTGAATGATCGTTTCGTACCAACTGTTTGGGATTTGAATATGAGTTTTGCTGGTTTCCCAGGTGGAACTGGTTCTGGAAGTTATACTGCTACAACTCTTGACCCATTGTCTAACAGCACTTCAACAAATCACCCTTTAATTGTAAAATTAATGAGCAACCCAATTTACAAAAGAATGTATTTGGCGCATTTACGTACGATTGTTCAAGAAGTTTTTGAGTCACAGGATTACATAACAAAAGCAAACACGATTAGAGCGACAATTGATTCGTATGTTCAAGCAGACCCTTTCAAATTCTATACTTACACGCAATATCAAAACAGTTTAACAACAGCTGTAACAAGTGGTGGAGGTCCAGGTGGAGGACAATCAATTCCTGGAATTAAAACTTTAATGGATGCTCGTGTTACCTTCTTCAATTCAAATTCAAACTACATTTTATCAGCTCCTTCAATTACAGCTTATGCAGCGAGTAATTCAACACCAACTTACGGTTCATCTATTTTTATTACTGCAACATGTACGAATGAAACAACAGTCTATTTAGGCTATCGATTCAGTAAAGAGTTAAAATTTAATCGCGTTCAAATGTTTGATGATGGTGCGCATGGTGATGGCGCAGCTGGAGATCATGTCTATGGCGCAGCAATTACTTTAAATGGTGTCAATTTTCATTATTACATCTATGCAGAAAATACTAACGCAGGAAAATTTAGTCCTCAACGTGCTGAACATGAATTCTACAATTTGACAATTTCTATGCCTTTTGCAGTAAATGGTGACGTACTTATTAACGAGGTTTTAGCTTCCAACAGTCAATTTGGGTATGATGCAAATGGGGAAAGTGATGACTGGATAGAATTGTATAACACAAAATCAACTGGAGTAGATTTATCAGGTCTGTATTTATCCGATCTTTCAACCGACTTAGGTAAATGGCCTTTCCCAGCAGGTACAACTATTCCTGCAAATGGAAGAATTATCGTTTGGTGTGATAACGACACAGAACAAACAGGTTTACATACAAATTTCAAATTAAGTTCATTGGGTGACAATGTTATATTTAGTGATGGATTGAATGTTTTTGATCAACTTACAATTGGTGCTCAAACTCAAAACATTTCCTATTCAAGATGTCCAGATGGAGGAGTAAACTTTGACTATGTAACTCCTACTTTCAATGCTGCAAACACTTGTTTTGTTGGAATAAATGAACTGCAAGAAGCGTCATTCACAATTTTCCCAAATCCTACGAATTCAACCTTTACAATCAAAACAGAAGAAAAAACTGGAAGCATTCGAATTAGTGATTTGCAAGGAAGAACAATTTATGAAACATCTGAACTAGCTGATGAACAAAAAATAGATGCTAGCAACTGGAACGCTGGTTATTACTTGGTTAGTTTGTTTTTAGAGAATGGTCAAATCCAAACGAAGAAAGTGGTTAAGAATTAAAATCGATTTCTCAAATTGAAAATTAAGGAGTTCATGAGGACTCCTTTTTTTATGCCAAAACCTCAAAAGCAGCTTTGAACGTGTTACAATGTGCATTTACAATATCTTTGATTTGCGGACTATAACCTCCGCCCATAGTTGTCACAACCGGAACTTTAAGTTGCTGAACTGTTTGATAAACAATTAAATCTCTTTGATAACATGCCTTTTGACTTAAAGAAAGTCGTCCGAGTTTATCACTTTCAAGAACGTCCACACCTGATTGGTAAAAAATAAAATCGGGTTGAAACTGACTTAAAATTTTGTCTAAACTTGCTTCCAACAAAAAGAGAAAATCTTTGTCTTTACATGCATCGGGAAGTTCGATATCTAAATCAGAATCTTCTTTTTTAAGTGGGTAATTTCCAGCACCGTGCATGCTAAAAGTAAAAATTGCTGGCTCATCCTTTAATAAAGAGGCTGTTCCATTACCTTGGTGAACATCCAAATCTATAATTAAAACACGTTTTATCGATGTGTTTTGTAACAGCCATTTTGCAGCAATCACTTGGTCATTCAATAAACAAAAGCCTTCTCCCCTGTCGTAAAAAGCATGATGCGTTCCTCCCGCAATATTGAATCCAAGACCTGTTTCTAAGGCAATCTCAGCAGCATTTCGTGTGCCTTCCATAATTGTAAGTTCACGCTCAATTAACTGGTCAGAATGTACAAAACCAGAAATTCGTTGTTCGCGAGGCGTTATTTCTAAATTCTTTAAGCGCAACCAGTAATTTTCAGCATGAGTTGCTAAAAGATGTTCTAAAGCAATTGATGATGGTTCAAAAAAAGTTGACTTTTCAACTACTCCTTCATGTATTAACTGTCGAGGGAGTAAGTCATATTTCTCCATCGGAAAACGATGATTTTCAGGTAAAGGATGGATATAAATAGGATGAAAAGCAATCATTTTTTCAAAACAAGCAATTTTTTCTAGAGGGCTTTAATTAATACAAAACTAATAGTTAAAATATATTTACAATAATATGTACTCTAAACTAATTTCTAATTATTGTCTTTCTTTTTGCTTGACCAAAAAGAAACAAAAAGTCAAGGCACTGAATTTCTTTTTGTTCGCAAATAATTGTTCTTTAATTATTTACAACTCGTTGCGAACAATTTTAACTCCTTTCTGAAACTGAATTTTTTTTAAAAATGTTCTTACAGAAATTTTAAAAATTAACAGTTTCAGTTCAGTAGCTAAAACCTAGAAATTCAAGGCCGAATAAATTACGCTTTAAGATTTTGGAAAGAAATTCTTGGGTTAATAATTCACTTATTCTTTGAAACAAAAAAATAATAAAGGAGATTTATACTTTCTCGGTAATTGTTTTGACGATACGAGCAACAGCTGGGCAAATCAAGGTGTTTTCTGCTGTAAGTTCTAAAATCTGGAACATGTTTTTTCGATCAGTGTGTGGATATTCCCTACAAGCCAAAGGACGAACCTCGTAAATATCACATTTATTGTCAGGTCCTAAAAAAGCACAAGGTGATTTTTGAAGAACATAATCGCTTTCTTCATCCATCTTTAAATAATTCTGAATTAATTGTGATTCTTTAATTCTCAGATGTTTAGCGATTCTTCTAATGTCAGCATCACGAAAAATTGGACTCGTTGTTTTACAGCAATTTGCACAGGTTAAGCAATCCATTTTTTTGAATTCCGAAATATGCTCTTTGTGAAACTTTTGATCTAAATCCTTCGGTTTCGCTTGTTTCCATTTCCGAAAAATCTTTTTAGTTTGCTCCAATTGAACTTTTGAATCACTTAATGCTTCGCTGTCTTTTGTTGTCAAACTCGTTATTTTATGGTGTGAGAAAACTGAATTAACTACCTTGTAAACTTAAGATAAAATCGCTTCTTGAATTTTTAAAAAAGAAAAAGGAACTTTAACCATGTGTTCATAATCTTTCCCAACTTCTAGCATATCAACATCATTTGTATTGAAAGACCAAAAAACTTCTGCTTCCAAACCTCGATCTTTAAGCTCATTCAGACGGTACAACAAATGCAGAACCTCCTTCGATGAAGAAGTATTTAAATAATCTATTTGAAGTTTAAAAGTTGTTTTTGAAGCTGGAGTAAACATGTATAAACGAAACCATTCACTAACAATATTCCAAAAATTTGATTCAGCATCAGGAATAGATTTCCCTTGAATTTCCATAACTCCATTTTTCGAAAATGAAATCCTAGGTGTTGTTGAAGTGGCATTTATGCGTAAATCTTCCATTTGTTTTTGATAAGAGTGGCGAAAGTTACAAATTTTAAAAGCTATGATGAAAACTTTAACAGATTTAGTGGAAATTTATAAAATTAATTTCATTATTGTAATTTAAAATCAAAGAACTAAGCTCAAAAACAATTAATTCAGTAATATTTCTTGTTGAATAGATGCTATTTTAAATATTTGTTCTAATTTCGACCCGTTAAGTATTATTTAATCAACAAAATAGACGTTTTTTTTCTTTTATGACCAGTATTTTTGTAGCCAAATTAGATTTTGGTTTTTCTAGCGAACAATTAAGAGATTTGTTTGCGCAACATGGCAAAGTTCTTAAAGCAAATGTTGCAACTGACAGGGAAACAGGTAAATCGAGAGGATTTGCTTTTGTTGAAATGGCAGACAGAAACGAAGCAATGAATGCTATTAGTGCACTTGATGGTCATCTAATCAACGGTAGACCAATAGCAGTTAAAGAAGCAGAGCAACGTGAAAACCGTACTCCAAATCCAAGAACTTCAAACGGAGATTTCAATCAAAAACCTAGAGAACCAAGAACTGATGGAGGATTTGTCAGCAAGGAACCGAATTTTATTCCACCAATCCTTGATATTCCTTTAAACGAACCAAAAAAGAAAATCAACAAGGATAAAGACAAAAAGCTAAACGACTCAGATTCAAGAACAAAAAAACCAAAAATGGATGCTTTCAAAAAAAGCGGAAAAGACAAAAAGTTTTTTGATGATGATGACGATTTAGATGATTTAGAATTATTTTCTTACCGACGAAAAGACGAAGAAGATTTTGATGACGAAGAGGATGAAGATTAATTCTTCTTTCATCCCAAAGTAATATCTTTGTTTTTAATGTCAACTTATCACGCGCAAGCACTCAAACATCCTGTTTTTAAAGTTATATCTAAATACATTGGCGAAAAAAATCTTGAAGCCTATGTAATTGGAGGTTTTGTGCGCGATTTATTATTAGAAAATCCATCAAAAGATATTGATATCGTGGTTGTAGGTGATGGTCCTCAACTTGCGAATGACGTTGCTGAAATCCTAAGAGTTAAGAAGGTTAGCGTATTTAAAACCTATGGAACAGCCCATTTTCGTTACAAAGACATCGATGTTGAATTTGTTGGTGCACGAAAAGAATCTTACAAACATGATTCTCGCAAACCAATTACCCAATTAGGAACTATAAAAGACGACCAAAACAGACGCGATTTTACAATCAATGCTTTAGCTTTAAGTCTTCACCCTTCAAATTTTGGTGAACTTATTGACCCCTTTAATGGAGTTGAAGATTTAAAAAAAGGAATTATTCGAACACCTCGTGAGCCCGAAATAACTTTTAAAGATGATCCGCTACGAATGTTACGTGCTATACGTTTTGCCACACGATTGGACTTTAAAATTGATACCATTTGTTTAGAGGCTATTTTAAAACAATCAGCTCGAATTGACATTATTTCTAAAGAACGTATTGCAGATGAACTAAATAAAATAATTCTAACCAAAACTCCTTCACGAGGATTTAAGTTATTGCAATCAACAAAACTTTTGGAGCGATTTTTTCCAGAAATAACCGCACTTCAAGGAGTAGATGTTATTGATGGTAAAGCGCATAAGGATAACTTTTTACATACGCTTGAAGTGTTGGATAATATTTGCCTACATACCGATGATTTATGGTTAAGATGGGCAGCTATTCTGCACGACATTGCGAAACCTCCAACCAAAAGATTCGATAAAGAAATTGGCTGGACCTTTCATGGTCACGAAGATTTAGGTGCTCGAATGGTTCCTAAAATTTTTAAAAACCTTAAATTGCCTCTAGATAACAAAATGAAATACGTTCAAAAATTAGTGCGTCTTCATTTACGACCAATTGCTCTTGTGAAAGGGTTTGTGACAGATTCTGCCATTCGTAGATTATTGAATGAAGCAGGAGATGATATTGATGATTTGATGAAATTGTGTAATGCAGATATCACTTCTAAAAATGAATTTAAAGTAAAAAAATATAAAAATAATTTTGATTTAGTTGCTCAAAAGTTAAAAGCAGTTGAAGAAAAAGATAGAATCAGAAATTTCCAGCCTCCTGTTAGTGGTGAATTGATAATGAAGACCTTTAATCTTCAACCCTGTGCTGAAATTGGAATTATTAAATCAACAATTAAGGAAGCAATTTTGGATGGTCAAATAGAAAATTCGCCAGAACAAGCTTTTCAATTAATGTTAGAAATTGGACAAAATTTAGGATTGTCGAAAAGTAACTAAAAAAACAAAAAAAAAGTGCATTTGTTTCATCTTTCCGTTCTCAATTTTCAACTATACAGATATTAGTTTTAATTTTACACAGATTGAAAAATCAACATTATGCCAGGACTAAAATTTAGAGTTTTACTCGATTCAGAAAAGAAAGAAGAAATATTTAGAGATATTTTAATTTCTGACACAGACAATTTTGAATCGTTATATCATGCTATTTTAAAATCCTTCAATTTCAAAGGAGATCAAATGGCAAGTTTTTACATTTCAAATGACGATTGGGATAAAGGTCACGAAATCAATTTAATGGACATGACTTACGATGATGATTCATTAGATGCTCCTGCGTCAACAATGAAAAATGCAACCATCAAGGATTTCTTAGAAGAACCAGACCAAAAGTTTATTTTGGTTTACGATTTCATGCGAATGTGGATTTTCTTAGTTGAATTAATTGGTTTTGACCGAAATGAGCCTGAAAACCCTGAGCTACTATTATCCATGGGAACAGCACCCTCTGAAGAATCTAGGAAAATTATGGACGATGAATTATTCGCTTCAAATGGTGACGAAAGTTTAATCGATGAAGACGAAGATGATCTTGGGTTAGACGAATTTGACGACGATTATTCGGAAGATGATTTAACTGACTTTAACGAGTACGAATATTAATATGACAAAAATTTCTACCGACCCAATCGGTGATGCTATTCTTGATTACGCATCCAATCATAAACCTTTCGATATCGTAGTGAGTTCTGACTTGTGCGATGACGATATAATACCAATTGAAGTGCTTTTTCGCTCCTACAAAGAAATGCCCGATTTAGAAAAACGCGCGCTAACCCTTTGTAAAGGAAATGTTTTGGATATTGGAGCTGGAGCTGGAATCCACTGCCATGAGTTGATCAAAAAAGGACATCAAGTTACTGCTATTGATTCTTCTTTTGGAGCTGTAAAATACTTAAAAGCGTCGGGAATAAATGCAACACATTCAACATTTGAAAACTTTACGACAACTGAAAAGTTCGACACGATTCTGATGTTAATGAATGGTATCGGAATTGCAGGACGACTTTCAAATTTGGAAAAAACATTACTGAAAGCAAAAAAAATGCTCAATTCGAGAGGGCAAATTATTTTCGATTCGTCAGATGTGAAATTCTTATACGAAGATGAAGATGGTGCCATGTGGATTGATTTGAACACGGAGTACTACGGTAATTTCAAATTTCAAATGCACTATAAAAAAACAACAGGAGACTGGTTCGAATGGCTATATGTTGACTATGATACAATGCACGAAATTGCAACAAAATTAGGTTTCAAGTGCAAGCGAATCATGGAGCAAGACAATCATTATTTAGCACATTTATCTTTATAGTATGTTTCGTTTATTGTTTTTATTTGTCCTTCTTTGCCATTATTCTATTGGACAAGTAACAAAAAATGCACTTCTATGGGAGGTAAAATCTAAAGATGGCAAAACGACATCCTATCTATATGGAACTATGCATTTAATGGATGCTGATTTATTTTATTTCCCTAAAAAATTAGAAAAGTTACTTTTAAAATCAGATGTCCTTTGCATGGAAATTTCTAATGTAAAAGATTCTGATTTATCACCGGACGCGCTATTTTTGAAAAATGATGAAACTTTAACTGATTATTTTTCTAATGCACAAATGGATTCCATTTATCGATGGGCAGAGAAATCGATGTTAATGAATAAAGAGCAATTCAATACGAATTTTAGTAAAGCAAAACCATTCTTACTACTACAATTTTTATTACAAAGTAGTTTGCCTGAAAATAACAAATCCTACGAAAAGGAATTTGAAGACCTAGCAACGAAAAATAAAAAAAGTCATGTTGGACTGGAGTCTGTAACTGAACAATTAAATCTATTTTCTGGTTTAACTAAAAAAGAACAAGTTGAAATGGTCATGAGTTCTTTAAGAGATGAAGCAAATGCCAAAAGTTCATTTGAAGAAATGCAGAAAATTTATTTGACTCAAAACTTAGATGACTTATATGCATTTGTAAAAAAAGAAAGTGACTCGCCAATTAACAGTTCTCGTGCATTTTTAGAGGATAGAAACCAAAAATGGATTCCTGTAATGATAGAAATGATGGAAATTAAAAGCGTTTTCTTTGCTGTTGGCGCGGCTCATTTAGCTGGTCCAGAAGGCGTTATTGAATTGCTATTAAAAAAAGGATACACGCTCACACCAATAAAATTATAATGAAAAGATTATTATTCGTAGCTTCCCTTCTGTTTATTTTTGCTTCTTGTAAAACGTATTCCGACCAAGAAATTGAAGGATTTGATAAAGAAATTCAAGCGTATATCAAAAAAAACAAACTCGATTTAGACGCTTCTCCATCCGGATTATACTACAAAATCACGAAAGAAGGTGAAGGTAGATTGATTCAATATACGGATAGTGTTTCAATTTCTTACAAAGGAAAATTATTGAACGGACGCATTTTTGATTACACAAAAGAACCATTAACTTTTGCTGTGAAGGGCTTAATTGGTGGTTGGAAAGAAACTTTATTGTCTTGTAAAAAAGGTTCTGAAGTTGTGATGATTATTCCTCCACAATTGGGATATGGTAACCATAAATTGGATGATATTCCACAGAATTCGATACTTTATTTCGAAATGAGAGTTTGGGATGTTAGGTAATAAAATATTTAGATTTTTAACATCCTTTTATCAATCAAAATGCTAAAAATATTTCAATTTATAAATTACAAAATGTCATCGTTTGATTGAAGTAAAAACACTACATATAATTCTCAATTTAATCTCAAATTGTAGCTATTGTAATAATCTGTTTAAGTAACCTTTTTTTCCCTAAATTAATTTTAACCTTTATCAAATAAAAAATACAACAATAAAATTTAAGGAATTATCGCTATGTTTTGCTGATATATTAAAAAATACATTAATTAAAATTCGAAAATGAATTTTAAACTATTTTTGAAAAATAACAACCTGAATTAAATGGAAATCATAATCATTCCAATTGTTGCTTTTTTGGTTTCAATTCTCACTTTTTTCTCTGGTTTTGGACTTGGCACAATTCTAACCCCTGCATTTATGTTGTTTTTTCCTATTGAGTTATCAATAGGTTTAACGGGAATTGTACACTTCTTTAACAACTTGTTTAAATTGTTTTTAGTTGGGAAAAATGCCAACAAAGAAATTCTCATTCGTTTCGGAATTCCAGCAGTTGTTGCAGCCTTTATTGGTGCTTGGGTTTTAGTTCAAATTCCAACTTCACAAGTGCTGTATAGTTATTCTGCTTTTGGAAAATTAATTGAAGTTTCTGTTTTGAAATTTACAATGGCTTTGTTACTTGCCTTTTTCGCAGTTTTGGATTTAGTTCCTTTTTTGAATCGTATTCAATTTGGAAAAAAACAGCTTCCAATTGGTGGAGTTTTAAGTGGTTTTTTTGGCGGCTTATCCGGAAATCAAGGTGCTTTGAGAAGTGCGTTTTTAATTAAAGTTGGTTTAAGTAAAGAGGTTTTTGTAGCCACAACGGTTGTTATTTCTTGTTTCGTTGACTTCACACGACTTTCAGTTTACGCAAGTTATCTTGAACTATCCGATTTAAATGCAAATGCAACTTTAATTATTGTAGCTACACTTTCTGCATTTCTAGGCGCATTTTTAGGCAATAAATTATTGAAAAAAGTGACATTAAAATTTGTTCAAACGATTGTTGCTATCTTGCTGATTTTAATGAGTTTAGGCTTGGGATTGGGGATGGTTTAAGATTTTTGATGCTTGATGCTTGATTGGCTATTTACAATTGAAGGTGAGTTTTCAAATCTTAAAGAACGCATCCTAACTTGAATGATAATTGCGGAAATTAATGTAAGAATTGAAATGAATACAATTGCCGTATTAATATTCCACCAATCTGCAATAATTCCAGTGATGATTGCTCCAATTGCGTAACCTAAATCGCGCCACAATCTAAAAACACCGATACTTTTTGCTCGATCTTGTGGATGAGTATTTTCAGCAACTGTCGCCAAAAATGTTGGGTAAACCATTGCTGTTCCCCACCCTAAAATTGCAGCTAAAGCAATATATTGCATTTTAGTTTCGGCGTGGATAATAAAAAATAAGGCAACTGCTTGCAAGAGCATTCCCCAAAACAAAAGCTGTTTCTTAAGAAATATGTCTGCCATTTTCCCTGTTATCAATTGTCCTAAACCCCAAACCGCAGGATAAGCTGCTGTGATGATTCCAATTTCAGCAAGTGTGAAATTTTTAAGGGCCAAAACGATCGGGAAAATTCCCCAAACCATTCCATCATTTAAGTTATTTATCAGACCAGCTTGTGTTACTGAACCTAAGTTTTGATGTTTCCACGAAGTTTCCCAAAAAATAGATTTTAAACGTGGAACATTACTTGAATTACTTTCGTTCGCTACGTGTTGACAGGTATCTTTTACTAAAAATACACTTCCAACTAATCCGAGAAAAACTAAAGCAAAACCAATGTAAAAAGGATAAGGTCGCGATCCATAACTTGAAGCAATCCAACCTGTTAAAAACGCTACAATCGCCACTGAAATATAACCAGCGAACTCGTTCAATCCCATTGCCAATCCTCGTTGTTTGTCACCTACAAGGTCGATTTTCATAACAACTGTTGAAGACCAAGTTAATCCTTGACTAAGACCTAAGAGAACATTGGTGGCAATAATCCAATTCCAAGTCGGAGCATACATAAGTAAAAATGGAATCGGAATAGCGATAATCCAACCGATAATTAACAAGTTTTTCCTTCCGATTTTATTTGCTAAAACTCCTGTATAATAATTGGTTAATGCTTTTACGATTCCAAAAACAACAATAAATGAAAGCAAAGCAGTTTTAGCTGCAATGTGAAACTCTTCCTCAGCAATTTGTGGCAAAATACTGCGTTCTAAACCCACCATTCCACCCACAAAGGCATTGATAATTACAAGGATTGTAAATTGCTGCCAGTTTTCACGAAGACCTAAAATTGCTTGATTCATCTATCGTTAACGAAAGTACAATTTTAAACAAATTCTTTTATTAGGTAATTGACTAAAATGAAAAACTCCAATAAACAACTCATAAATTTAAACTTTAAAATTCTGTAATTTCATTCAAATATGTGATGAATTTAAACTTGCAATTAACGCTGTATCTAGGGTAACATTCGTAACCTGAAAGTAATCAATACTCAACTTTCAATTTCCTTATCAGTTCGCAGTTCGTCTCGTGAGTCAGTTCTGCACTTTTCACCCTTAACTTTTCACTCCTAACTTTTAACTTTCATTTTACATTCTACATTTTCAAATCTTTAAACATTACCTTTGTATCTATGAATTATAAAAGCGTTCAAATACGTAAAGGAAAAGAACAATCCATTTTGAGAAATCATCCGTGGGTGTTCTCTGGTGCGATTTTCACCGATGTAAGTGATTTACAAGACGGAGAATTGGTTGAAGTGCACGATTTTAAAGGTCGTTTTTTGGCGATTGGTCACTTTCAACACGCCACGATTTCTGTTAGAATCCTAAGTTTTAAAGAAACAAACATCGATGCTGCTTTCTTCAATGAAAAAATTGGAAACGCTGTTAACTTGCGTTTGAAACTTGGTTTCTTGAACGAAAACAACAACATTTTCAGAATTTGTCACGGAGAAGGCGATAGTTTACCAGGTTTGGTAATTGATTTTTACAATGGAGTTGCTGTTATTCAATGTCATTCAATTGGAATGTACAACGCGATTGAATTGATTGCCAATGCTTTGAAAAACGCTTTAGGTGAAAATCTAACTGCCGTTTATTCAAAATCATCAGATACGTTACCTGAACGCATTGCTCCGGAAGACAGATACATCATTGGCACTAGTGAAACACCACATCCAGCAATCGAAAATGGCGTGCATTATCAAATTGATTGGGTGAAAGGACAAAAAACAGGTTTCTTCATTGATCAACGCGAAAATCGAGCTTTACTTGGGAAATATGCTTTTGGAAAAAAGGTTTTGAATACATTTTGCTACTCAGGCGGTTTCAGTTTACAAGCATTGAACAAAGGAGCGGATTTGGTTCATTCTTTAGACAGTTCTAAAAAAGCGATTGAATTAACTGAAGCTAACGTTGCCATCAACTCGTTCAAAGGTGAACAAGCTTCAATTGTAGCTGACGCGATGGAATATATGAAGGAATTGAAAGAAGATTACGACATCATCGTTTTGGACCCACCAGCTTTTGCAAAACACCGCGAAAAACGTCACCAAGCTATTCAAGGTTACAAACGTTTGAACGCACACGCAATTCGTCAAATAAAACCAGGTGGATTGATTTTTACTTTTTCTTGCTCGCAAGTGGTCGATAAATATTTATTTACAAATACAGTCATTGCCGCAGCTATTGAGTCCGGAAGAAACGTGCGAATTTTGGAACAATTACACCAACCAGCGGATCATCCCATTAATGCATTTCACCCAGAAGGCGAATATTTAAAAGGTCTTGTTATTCAAGTTGACTAATGCTCGATTTACGTTATAAAACGATTCTCGCAGTTGCGCTACCTATGATGGTTTCTGGTTTTATCCAGTCCATTGTTTTGCTAACCGACGCTTCATTTATTGCACGTTATTCCACAGAGGCTTTTGACGCCGTAGGCAACGGAGGTTTACTTTACGTTACGATGTATATGACCTTACTTGGAATGGGAGATGGTGCGCAAATCATTATTGCGAGAAGGATTGGAGAAGAACGCTCGGATGCGATTGGTCGAATTTTTGGAACTTCTTTGCTTACTCATTTTTTATTGGCAATTATTTTATTCGCTGTGCTTTATTGGATAATGCCTGGAGCAGTTTTAGGATATTCAAAAAACCAAGAAATCGCCGGTTTGCAAGGAGAATACGTTCAAATCAGGAGTTTCGCACTGTTTTTTGCTATGATAACGATTTCTATTCAAGCACTGTTCTTAGCGAAAGGAAAAACGTGGGTTGTTTTGATGGCTTCGATTATTACTGCTTTAAGTAATGTTGTTCTTGATTATGGAATGATTTTCGGAGAATTGGGCTTTCCTGAAATGGGATTAAAAGGCGCAGCTTGGGCTTCAACGATTGCCGATGGAATGGGAATGTTATTTTTGGTAATTTACCTCATATTCTCAGAAGAGCGTCGCATTTACAAGTTGTTTGAATATTTCTCTTTCAATTTTAAGTCGATGATTGAGTTATTGAAAGTTGGGAGTCCTTTGATGTTACAAGGTTTTTCAGCACTTGCAACGTGGACATTATTCTTTACCTGGCTTGAGCAAAAAGGACAATTCGATTTAACCGTTTCGCAAAATATTCGATCGATTTACTTCTTGGCATTTGTTCCGATATGGGGTTTTGCAGGCACGACAAAAACTTATATTTCACAATACATTGGTGCAAAAGAATTCGATAAAATACCAATCATTCAGAGAAAGATTCAAATAATGACCGTGATTGTTTTGCTAGTAACTTTCCATGGCGCACTATTTTATCCCGAAGCGATGATTCGAATGATCAACCCAGAAGAAATTTACGTTCAAAAAAGTGCTGAAATCCTCCGATTGATAACACTTTCAATATTAGTTTTTGGCTTTAGTTCTGTTTATTTCCAAACGATTCACGGTAGCGGAAACACCCTACATTCAATGACGATTGAGTTTACGTGCGTTTTTATTTATTCGTGTTCCAGTTACTTATTCATCAAAATCTGGAACTTAGACGTTTTTTGGATTTGGACCGTTGAGTACATTTACTTTACATTGCTAGGTGTTTTCTCCTTGCTTTATTTACATTTTTACAATTGGAAAAAGAAAATTGTATGAGTCAAAATTCGAAATTACGAGTGGTTTTTATGGGTACGCCCGAGTTTGCAGTAACCATTTTGGATGCAATTGTTCAAAGCGAACACGAAGTGGTGGGTGTGGTAACAGTTGCTGATAAACCAGCTGGTCGCGGTCAGCAATTACGTGAAAGTGCTGTTAAAATTTATTCGAAAGACAAAGTATTTCCCATTTTACAACCCGAAAAACTCAAAGATGAAAGTTTCCACGACGATTTGAGAGCTTTGAATGCAGATATTTTTGTGGTGGTTGCTTTTCGAATGTTGCCGGAAGTCGTTTGGGCGATGCCTCCAAAAGGAACGATTAATTTACACGCTTCTTTATTGCCAAAATACCGTGGTGCTGCTCCTATCAATTGGGCGATTATCAACGGAGAAAAAGAAACGGGAGTGACCACTTTTTTCATTAATCAAGTTATTGATACAGGTTCTGTTTTGGAACAAGAAAAAGTGGCGATTTCTGAAAACATGAACGCTGGCGAATTACACGATTCGTTGATGCATTTAGGCGCAAAATTAACTGTAAAAACCTTGAATGACATTGCCAACAATACCATTCAAGCAATTCCACAAGATGAAAACTTAGCGAAAGAATTACCTCACGCGCCAAAGATTTTCAAGCAAGATTGCAAAATTGATTGGAACGAAAGTGCACATGCGATTCACAATAAAATCCGTGGGCTTTCACCCTACCCTGCTGCTTGGTGCACCTTGAAAAATGAAAAGAAAAACGAAGTCATTTCATTCAAATTATTTGCTTCTAAACTTGTTGATGAAATTCCAACATCTCAAGTACTTGTAAAAAATCCTGATGGCATTCTTTTTCCTTGCAAAGATGGTTTTGTTTGTATTTCTGAATTGCAACCAGAGGGCAAACGCAGAATGAATTTCAAAGAGTTTTTGGCTGGGAATAGTTTAGAGGATTTGAAAATTGAATAATTTGAAAATTTACAGCTAATAATTTTCGAAATCACTTTAATTTAGAATAAAAACTTACTAAGTAGTAACTTACCAAATAGTAACTTACCAAGTAGTAAGATTAAAATTTATTCGTATTTAATTGATTTTCAAATATTTTTAAATAAAACCATTGAAAACAAGACTATTTTTAAAGTCCGCAGAACAGGAAATTAATTCAAATTCTTGCTTAAATAAACCGAAAACAGAAGAGCCACTTCCGGACATAGAAGCGTAAATAGCGCCACTTTTCAATAACTCATTTTTTAGTTCCGCAATTTTAGGGTGATTCACAAAAATCGAGGCTTCGAAGTCATTAATAATTAAATCTTGCCAAGCAGAAATTGGATTTTCAAGTAAAACTTCCAAGGATTTTTCTTTGTAAGAAGGAGTTACTCCAGCATAAGCTTCTTTTGTTCCAACGTGAATTCCAGGATTTAATAATACTAAGTAATAACCTTTCAATGTGAGGTTCATTGGTGTTAGCTTTTCACCCCTTCCTCTAGCCATTTGTGCTTCGTTTTTAATAAAAAAGGGACAATCACTACCTAATTCTGCTGCTAAATTTTCTAGAATTTCATCCGAAAGTTGAAGTTGAAATAATTCATTTAAACCACTTAAAACATAAGCTGCATCAGAGGAACCGCCACCTAATCCTGCACCCATTGGGATTTGTTTACGCAAGTGCATCATCACATTCGGTATGGCATACTTTTCTTGCAATAATCGGAAAGCTTTCTCACATAAATTATCACCTGAAGTACCCGGAATCTTTAAACCAGTTTGAAGAAATGAAAATTCATCAGCAGGCAAAATTTCAAGAATATCATAAAAAGGAATTGGAAGCATACACGTTTCTAACTCGTGATAACCATCAGTTCTTTTTTCAAGAATACTCAACCCAAGATTGATTTTTGCAGGAGGAAATAATATCATTTAACAAAGGTAAAATTTTAGTAAATTAAACTATTTAAAAATTTATCAAGGCTATTTATTATACCTCTATTAAATTAACATGTACCAAAATAAAAAACAGTAAATTTAGCTGGTATTGCATTAATTCTGCAACTGTTAATTCAAAAAATCTTTTCTTTTAGATTCTTCCTTTTTTTAATCTTTCAATGTTAAAAAAATAGCATAAATAGCAATTTCTTAGGTATCTGTTTCTTTAATTAATGCTTACTTTTGCTCTGAAAAATTTTAGAATGGAAAGCACACTTCAAAAAGAAGCAACACTCGAGCAGGCAATTGATTTAGGACTAAGAGCAGACGAGTTTGAAATGATTAAAGAAATTTTAGGTAGAACCCCAAATTTTACGGAAACAGCTGTTTATTCAGTAATGTGGTCGGAACATTGTTCTTACAAAAATTCTATTTTATGGTTGAAAACTTTACCTAAAGATGGTCCTCATATGTTAGTTAAAGCAGGTGAAGAAAACGCTGGACTAGTGGATATTGGCGACGGTTTGGGTTGTGTTTTCAAAATTGAATCTCACAATCACCCAAGTGCTCTAGAGCCTTATCAGGGAGCTGCAACTGGAGTTGGTGGAATCAATCGCGACATTTTCACAATGGGTGCACGTCCAATAGCTCAGTTGAATTCTTTGCGTTTTGGAAACATTGAACAAGCAAGAACAAAATGGCTTGTGAAGGGTGTTACAAAAGGAATTGGCGATTATGGAAATGCTTTTGGTATTCCTATCGTAGGTGGTGAAGTGTTTTTTGATGATTCTTACAATACGAATCCGTTGGTAAATGCTTTTTCTGCTGGAATTATTGATACAAAGAAAATGATTTCTGCAACAGCAAAAGGTCCAGGGAATCCAGTATTCATCGTTGGTTCAGCTACTGGAAAAGATGGAATTGCAGGAGCAGCTTTTGCTTCTAAAGATATTACTGAAGATTCAGCAAATGACTTACCTTCAGTTCAAGTTGGTGATCCTTTTATGGAGAAATTGCTTTTAGAAGCAACTATGGAATTGGCTGGTACAGATTGTATTCGTGGAATGCAAGATATGGGCGCGGCTGGAATTACTTGTTCAACTAATGAAATGAGCGCAGCTGGAAATGTAGGGATGGATATTCATTTAGACAAAGTTCCAACGCGACAAGACAATATGTTACCTTACGAGATATTACTTTCCGAATCACAAGAACGAATGCTTGTTGTTGTTGAAAAAGGGAAAGAAAAAGTAGTAAAAGATATTTTTGACAAATGGGATTTACACGCTGAGGAAATTGGAGTGGTGACAGATTCTGATCGTGTACGTTATTTTATGAACGGTGAAATGGTAGGAGATGTACCTTGTAAATCGTTAGTTCTTGGAGGTGGAGCACCACAATACAAAAGAGAATATAAAGAACCAGCTTATTACCAAGAATTTAAGAAGTTCTCAATTGATTCAGTTAAAATGCCTGAGAATTTAAAAGAAGTTGGATTTAAGTTGTTAGGACTACCAAACATCGCTTCAAAACGTTGGGTGTATGAGCAATATGATTCAATGGTTGGAACAAAAAATATGACAACAAATCGTCCTTCAGATGCAGGAGTTGTAAATATCAAAGGAACGAATAAAGCGCTAGCAATGACTGTTGATTGTAATTCTCGATATGTCAATGCTGATCCAGAAGTTGGAACAATGATTGCTGTTTCTGAGGCGGCAAGAAATATTGTTTGTGCAGGAGGAATTCCAAGTGCAATTACAAACTGTTTAAACTTCGGAAATCCATACAATCCAGAATCTTATTGGCAATTTGTTGGGGCAATTAAAGGAATGTCAGCAGCTTGTTTGAAATTTGAAACACCCGTAACTGGAGGGAATGTTTCTTTCTACAATCAAACTTCTATGAACGGAGTGGAAGTTCCAGTGTTCCCTACTCCAACGATTGGTATGATTGGAATTGTACCTAACAAGGACAAAGTAATGACTTTGGACTTCAAACAAAAAGGAGACTTGATTTTCTTAATTGGAGATTATATTGAAGATATTGCATCCTCTGAATATTTAGCAACCTACCACGGAATAAAAGCATCGCCAGCGCCTTATTTTGATTTGGAGAAAGAATATGAAATGCAAAATGCCGTTAAAGGTTTGATTGAACATAATTTAGTAAATGCTGTTCATGATGTTGCCGACGGTGGATTATATGTAACTTTGGTTGAAATGTCAATACCAAGAGAATTGGGATTTGATATTGTAACTGACTCTGAAGTGCGTGAAGATGCATTTTTATTCGGTGAAGGTCAAGGTCGTGTAGTTGTTACAGTTACAGAAGAACAAGAAGAAGAATTTTTAGAATATATGGTAGAGACAGGAGTAAATTTAACACTACTTGGACACGTTACCAAAGGAAAACTGCAAGTTGATGAATTACCTTTTGGTTTCATCTCAGAAGCGAAAGAAATTTATGATAATGCGCTTGCAAAACATTTAGAAAATTAAAATGGAATATAACACAACAAGAAATCACCTGATTCTACCTGAGTACGGCAGAAATGTACAAAATATGATTTCACATGCTAAAGAATTAGAGGATCGTTCTGAAAGAAATAGAGCTGTTCAAGCAATCATTGAAGTAATGGGGCAATTAAATCCACATTTGCGTGATGTTGACGACTACCGACACAAACTTTGGACACATTTATTCGTGATGGCTAATTTCGATTTAGATGTTGATACACCTTACGAAATTCCGAAACCTGAGGTCCTAAACGAAAAGCCGGAATGGATGGAATATCCAAAAAGCAATATCAAATATGGACATTATGGAAAATATACTCCAAAAATACTCGAAACTGCCAAGACTACAGAAGATCCAAACGAAAAAGAATATTTAAAAAATTCAATGGCAAATTTTATGAAGAAGCAATACCTTTCTCATAATAATGATGCTGTTGAAAATAATGTTATTGCAGGTCATTTAAAAGAATTGTCAGACGATGAATTAATTCTTGAGAATCCAGATGAATTGATTAATACAAATACAATCCTTCGTTCAATGGGAATTGGACCAAACAACAACAAGAAATTTAGTAAAAAACCAAATTTCAAACAGAAACAAAACCAAAATCAAAAACAAAAATTCAAAAAGCAATAGTATGGCTTCATTTGAAATATATGGTGGAAAACCTTTAAAAGGAGAATTATATCCTCAAGGCGCAAAAAACGAAGCACTTCAAGTTTTATGTGCCCCTCTTTTAACCGAAGAAAAAGTGACGATTTCTAACATTCCTGACATTGTGGATGTAAATAAATTGATGGCTTTACTACAAACGATGGGAGTAAAAATCGAAAAGGTTGAAAAGGGAACATATATTTTTCAAGCAAAAGACATTGATTTATCTTACTTAGAAACAGAAGACTTCAAAAAAAGAGCTTCAGCTTTACGAGGTTCTATTATGATTGTTGGACCGCTTTTAGCACGTTTCGGAAGAGGATTTATTCCTAAACCGGGAGGAGATAAAATTGGAAGACGACGCTTAGACACTCACTTTGAAGGTTTTGCTTTATTAGGTGCTAAATTCAATTATGATGCTGGTGAACACTTTTATTCCGTAGAAGCTGAACATTTAAAAGGAACTTACATTCATTTAGATGAAGCTTCAGTAACTGGAACTGCTAATGTTTTAATGGCAGCCGTTATGGCAGAAGGAACAACAACTTTTTACAACGCTGCTTGTGAACCTTATATTCAACAGTTATGTAAAATGTTAAATTCAATGGGGGCAAAAATCTCCGGAATTAGCTCAAATTTATTAACCATTGAAGGTGTTAAGGAATTGAAAGGTTGTTTCCATCGAATACTTCCTGACATGATTGAAATTGGAAGTTTTATTGGCTTGGCTGCAATGACACAATCAGAAATCACCATTAAAGATGTGAGCTGGGACAATTTGGGAATTATTCCAAATGTTTTCCGAAGAATGGGAATCAATTTGGAGAGAAGAGGAGATGATATCTTTATTCCAGCTCAAGAAAAATACGAAATTGATACATTTATTGATGGTTCTATTTTAACGATTTATGATGCTCCTTGGCCTGGTTTTACTCCTGATTTACTTTCAATTATTTTAGTGGTAGCAACGCAAGCGAAAGGCTCCGTTTTAATTCATCAAAAAATGTTTGAGTCTAGATTGTTTTTTGTCGATAAATTAATTGATATGGGGGCTCAAATCATTTTATGTGATCCACATAGAGCAACTGTAATTGGTTTAAACAGAGAACATTCTTTGAAAGGAATAAATATGACATCGCCTGATATTCGTGCTGGTGTTTCATTATTAATCGCTGCTCTTTCTGCTACAGGGAAAAGCGTAATTGAAAATATCGAACAAATCGACCGTGGCTACCAAGATATTGAAATGAGATTACGAAACATTGGTGCAGATATAAGGAGAATCGGATAATGAAAAAACAACTTTTTATCACTTTAGGAATCATTATAATTTTAGGTTGTATCTCAGTTTGTATGCGTAATCCAAATACAGAACTAAAGGTAGACACTGCTCCAGAAATCGAATTAATTTCACCTAATGGTAAAGTAGTCAAACTATCAAAACTTCGTGGTAAACTTGTTCTTATTGACTTTTGGGCATCTTGGTGCGGACCGTGTAGAAGAGAAAATCCAAATGTTGTAGAGGCCTATTTGAAATATAAAAACACCAAATTCAAAAACGCAAAAGGATTTGAAGTTTTTAGTGTTTCTTTAGATCGTGATGAAAAAGCTTGGAAAGAAGCAATTAAAACGGATAAACTAATTTGGAAATTTCATGGCTGGGATAAAGAAGGAAAAGCTTCTGCAGCTTATAATGTTTCCTCAATCCCTTCTGGTTTTCTTATCGATGGAGAAGGAAAAATTGTTGCACAAGGTGGACAATTAAGAGGGATGAATTTACACTTGGCGATTGAGAAACAATTGAAATAAATTAGATTCTATATAAAACATATTCAATTAATCTATTCATTTCTTTGTCATATCCTTTCGAGAACTCATAATTAGGACGGTTAGCCACACCTAAACATATTGTAGTGCATTTATGTCCTAAAGCTTTACCTAAAGCAAACAATGCAGAACTTTCCATTTCAAAATTTAAAATTTGAAGTCCGTCACTTTCAAATGAACTCAAACGAGTATGAATTTCAGAAGCATAGGTTGGTATTCTTAAATTTCTTCCTTGTGGACCATAAAATCCTGAACTCGTTATCGTAATTCCTTGATGTGTTAATTCTGAAGCTAAACGATTGGTTAATTCTGAATCCGCTGAAATCAAATAAGGAATTATTTTTACAGGTAAACCAATGTGATTTTGAATCTTTTCACCTAATGATAACTCATTGTCGTCAAACGGAATTTCATAGAAATGAGCAATATTATCCAAACCTAAAGCGTGAGAAGATAAGATGTAAGAATGAATCGGAATATGAGATTGTACAATACCGCAAGTACCAATTCGAATAATTTCCAAATTAGTTTTCTGTTCCTTTTCTATCCGATCATCTAAATCAATATTAACTAGCGCATCTAGTTCATTAACAACGATATCAATATTATCGGTGCCGATTCCTGTTGATAATACTGAAATTCTTTTTCCTTGATAAACTCCCGTATGGCAAGTAAATTCACGATGCTGTGATTTGTGTTCAATAGAATCAAAGAATTGAGAAATCAACGCTACTCTATCTTGATCACCAACGACAATTATTTTTGCAGCTAAGTTTTCTGGGGAAAGCCCTAAATGATAAACTTGATTTTTAGCATTTAAAACTAAATCAGTAGCTGGAAAATGTTTTAACATATTAATTAGTTAAACTACCAAAAACTTTCGTTAAAATGTCTGTAACCCTTGCTGCTGGATCTTTACGGATTTTATTCTCCTCTTTTTCCACCATTTGAAATAAACCTTTGATTGCTAATTCGGTTACATAAGCATCCAAGTCTGGGTTTAACTTTTGTCCACCAGTTAAAGTCATTGAACCATTATATTTATTTATTATTGGATTCCAATATTCAGTTAATTTTACTCTTGAAGTTGCCTCTTTCACTTTTGGTGCGAATGCTGTAATCAATTTAGCTGTTGTTTGTTCTTTCAAAAATTTCGTAGCAGCGCCATCTCCACCATTTAAAATGGCAAAACCATCTTGAACACTCATGTTTTTAATCGCATCCATAAAAATTGGTAAAGCTTCTTTTGTAGCTTCCTCTGCTGCTCGATTTAATGTAGTTTCAAATTTTTCTACTTGTCCTCCTAGGTTCAATTCTAAAGCTTTTTCTTTAACCTTGATAGCATCAGCAGGGAATGGCAAACGAATTGCATCATTCTTCAAAAAACCATCAGTTACAGAGGTAAGATTTACTGAGTTTTTTATCCCTACTGATAGTGCTTCTCTTAAACCAGATATTACCTCATCGTTAGTTAATTTAGGAACTGAAGCTTGCCCAGAAGTTGATGGAGTTGTGATTGCACTAGCAGCTTGATTCAATATATCACAAGAAACTAGAGATAATGATAAGATTGGAACCAAAAGAACAGATAATTTCATAGTTAAATATTTTTATAAATTTAAGATAAAAAAGAAACGCATCTACATTCATGCCAGAATAATAGATGCGTTTAAGAAAATTTAGGAAAACTATTTTAATACATTAATGAAACCTGAATATTGTCTTCTTCCATCTGAATTAAGTTCTTTATATGACATTTTCCAAGTATATGTTCCTTGCGGTACTTTTTTGTTTTTAAATGTTCCATCCCATTCCGCTCTTGCATCATAAGATTCCCACATTAATTCACCCCATCTATTATAAATCTCAACTTTGAAATTCATAAAATCTATACCTTCAATATGAAACTTCCAAGTTTGATTATGCTCATCTCCATCAGGAGTAAATGAGTTAGGTATATACATTATCACATCCGGAATAATATTTAAATCTATTGTAGTCGTATCTATACACCCTTCATCTGTTGTTACAATTAACGTTACGGGATATATTCCAGCAATTCCTTCAGAGAAAACCAAAGTCGCATTATCTCCATTTGTACTAACACTTAAGGCATCAGGACAAAGCCATTGCCAATTTATTACATTTCCCATTGAATTGTCAAATGTTTGAACAGTTGTTTCAAACCATGTTGCTGGATTCTTTGAAAAGTTAAAGTAAGCGTTTGGAACAGGAGTTACTTCAATTATTGTTGGAATAATTGTATCATAAACACAACCATAAATAGATGTCACAGTCATCGTTACTCCATAAACACCAACATTAGGGAAAGTAGCATTTAACAACTGAGAACCACTCATTGTATAACTAGAATTATTTGAGAAAGTATAATTTGTTGTTGCAATTTCATTTGGTAAATTAGAAGTATTGGTAAAATTAAAAACTCCTGGTTCACAATCTTTAATCTTATCAGATGATACAGTTGGGAAAATTTGGGTTGGATTTGTTACTACAAAACACTCTTGTGCTGTTGGTGAACCACATTGTTCAGATAAAGTAACACAATAATTATTGACAGTTCCTGTTGGAGTCACAACTAGTGATGTACCTGTTCCAATTGGATTTCCATTTTCTGTCCAAGTATAGGTATAAGCAGACGACCCTCCAGTTCCTAAAGCTCTTATAGTAATTATAGAATTAGCACAAACAAGTGTATCAGGTGTATGCTGAATAATTGATAATGGATTTGGTTCTGTTAAATTAAAATTTAAAGTAACAGTACAACCATTTACATCTCTTACTAAAACGAAGTTTGCTCCCGCAGGTAAATCTGTCACAGTACTTGCTGTGTTTGTAGATCCAGACCATGTATATGAATATGGTGCTGTTCCTAAGGATGCTAAAACCGAAGCTGTTCCATTCAAAGCAGAATTACAAGTTACATTCGTTTGACTAGTTATTGAAGCTTGAAGTGGAGGTATTTCACTAACATTTACAGTGAGAATATCCGTACAACCTGCACCTGCTGAAATAGTACAAGTATATGTACCAGCTACAAGACCAACGGCTGTTTGGGTAGTTTGACCATTACTCCATTGATATGTAACCTGAGGGCTTGTTGGAGTTGCTGTTGCAGTTGCTGTTCCATCATTTCCTCCACCACATGACACTAGAGTTGAAGCAATACTAAATGTTACTGGATTATCTCCCACAGTTCCACTTCCAGATGCTGTACAACCATTTCCATCAACAATATTAACTGTGTATGTTCCAGCTCCAAGATTATTTACAGTTGCAGAAGTAGCACCTCCAGGTGTCCATGAATAGGTAAATGGTCCATTAGAACCTGCACCAGGAACAGCTGTAACTGAACCAATACTTTGAGTACAAAAATCTGATACAGCATTCACAGTGGCAGAAGGATTTGCAACCGTAATCCATGTTGTATCTGAAATTGCATTTCCTGTTCCACTGGCAGAACAGCCAGATTTCAAGAAATAACCAGTAGTACCAGGAGGAACTGGATTAATGTTTAAAACACCACCGTTATAAGGAAAAGTTTGACCTAATGTATTTCCCCAAGTAACTTGAGGAGTAAATCTCCATGCATTGTTTGTGGTTGTCCATTGTGTAGAATTTCTTCCAGGAACCACAACCGCTGCATTTCCTGCAAGGTTATGTATTCCATGAACAGCTGTTCCTCCTGCCCAACCTGGACAATTTGGTTTGTTCTGCATTCTAGTTTCTATGTTATTTGTTGATTCGAATAAAACAATTTGATACGTTCCTAAAGATGATGTACAAGAATACATTGGACAGTTGTTCCATGAAACAACTAATCTTCTTGTAGGTGCAGTTCCTAAAACTTGATAACGAATATAAGGGCCTCCTGACCCAGTACCTGGATGCCAATCTTGCCAGGGACCCATTATACAATTTCTAGGAACATTCGCTGCAGTACTGGGAATAGTTGCAGAAGTAAAAGCAGTTGTTTGACCAGCAGTAAATCCAACCCAACCATTACTCCCTACATAAAATTGAGTATAAGTATTTCCAAAAAAACAAAATGAAAAACCAATATTTTGAACTGGTGAAATAGCATCATCTGATAGGGTGATAGGTGTTCCAAGGTTAAAAGGATCTGGTGCATAAGGAATATTTACAACAGCATATTGAGCAGAACCAACAGCTGCACCTCCACCAACACTATTGCAATCATTTATAGTTACTGTTTGGTTAGGACATACTGTTGCATCTTGACCTAAACAAACAGATATATTTTGAGAATAAGCAATTTCGACAAAAATGGAAAGAAAAAAAGTGAGGAATAATTTTAAGTTTTTCATTGTGTTAAAGTTCATTAGCAAAGTCAAAACGTTCAACTTCTAAAAAAGTTGCTAAAATTAAGAAGAAATCAAGAAAATGTTAATATTAAATTTTCTTATACATAAAGAAATTTATTGTTAATTGACCAAGCGAATAAAAACTTATTACATTTGCTACGTTTAATTTTAAAAACATCATTTATGTCAAACAATCATCATGCAGAGATTGAAGAATTTATGGATAGAGTTCGTGCAAAAAACGGACATGAACCAGAGTTTCTTCAAGCAGTTCAAGAAGTAGCGGAAGCAGTTATTCCGTTCATGGAGTCACATCCAAAATACAAAGCAGCCAAAATTTTGGATCGTATTGTAGAGCCAGAAAGAACAATCATTTTTAGAGTTCCTTGGTTGGATGACAACGGTAACATTCAAGTTAACAGAGGGTATCGAGTTGAGTTTAACTCAGCTATCGGTCCATACAAAGGTGGTTTACGTTTTCACCCATCTGTAAACTTATCAATTTTGAAATTTTTAGGTTTCGAACAAATCTTTAAAAACTCTTTAACTACATTACCTATGGGTGGTGGAAAAGGTGGTTCTGACTTCGATCCTAAAGGCAAATCAGATAACGAAGTAATGAAATTCTGTCAATCATTTATGACTGAATTATGTCGCCACATTGGAGCAGACACTGATGTTCCTGCTGGTGATATTGGTGTTGGTGGTCGTGAAATTGGCTATATGTTTGGACAATACAAAAGAATTCGTAATGAGTTTACAGGTGTTTTAACAGGAAAAGCAAGAAACTGGGGAGGATCATTAATTCGTCCAGAAGCTACAGGTTACGGTACTGTTTACTTTGCAAAAGAAATGTTGGCAACTAAAGGTGATTCTTTCAATGGCAAAATTGTTGCAGTTTCTGGTTCAGGAAATGTTGCTCAATACGCTTGCGAGAAAGCTACTCAATTAGGAGCAAAAGTTGTTACTCTTTCTGACTCTTCTGGATACATTTATGATGCAGACGGTATCAATGCTGAGAAATTAGCATTTATAATGGATTTGAAAAATGTAAAAAGAGGTCGAATTGAAGAATACGTTGCAAAATATCCAACTGCAAAATTTGTAGCAGGAAAACGTCCATGGGAAGTGAAAGTTGACATCGCATTACCATGTGCTACTCAAAATGAGTTGAACGGCGATGAAGCTAAAACTTTGGTTTCAAATGGTGTTATCTGTGTTGCTGAAGGTGCTAATATGCCTTCGACTCCGGAAGCAATTGAAGCATTCCAAGCTGCTAATATTCTTTTCTCTCCAGGAAAAGCATCAAACGCTGGTGGTGTTGCAACTTCAGGTTTAGAAATGTCTCAAAACTCTCTACGTCTTTCTTGGTCTGCTGAAGAAGTTGATCAACGTTTACATGGAATTATGGTATCAATCCATGAAGCTTGTGTGAAATATGGAAATGACGGAAATGGTAATGTAGACTACGTAAAAGGAGCAAATATTGCTGGTTTTGTTAAAGTTGCTGATTCTATGATTGACCAAGGTTTGGTTTAAATCTCAACTTGTATTATATTGAATGTCCGGCAGAAATGTCGGACATTTTTTTTTCATTTATGTTAAAAAGAGATTTGATAAATAAATTTGTTTTTTTAGTTCTTTACCCAATCAACCACCTTTTTCAAAAGTTCGATAGTTTTTGCTTCTTCTGAATTTTCTTTTGATTGAACATTATATTCCCATTTTGCCATTGGAGGCATACTCATTAAAATGGATTCGGTACGACCACCTGAATAGATGCCGAATTTAGTACCTCGGTCGTGTAATAAGTTGAATTCAACATAACGCGAACGTCTAGAAGCTTGCCAAGCCAATTCTGCTTCTGTTGCTTGTGATACCTCAGTAAAATTTATTTGTTGACCATACAGAATAGGAAATAATTTACCTAACTCAAGACAAAACTCGAAAATTTTTGATTTCTCTAAACCGCATTTTTCATCTAAATGATCGAAGAAAATCCCTCCAATTCCACGTGATTCTCCTCGGTGTGGCAAATGAAAATAGGTGTCAGCCCAAGGTTTGAATTTGGTGTAAAAATCAATATGGTATTCATCACACAATTGTTTCAAGCCTTGATGAAAAAGTCTTGCGGATTCTTCATTGATGTAATGAGGCGTAAGATCAATTCCTCCACCAAACCAATAAGTTCCATTATCTAATTCAAAATAACGCACATTCATATGAATAATCGGATGGCGCGGATGAAAAGGGTGCAACACAATCGAAACGCCTGAAGCAAAAAAAGCATTGCCTTGCATTCCTAATTGCTTTTTCATTGCTTCACTTACTGGACCTTCAACTGCTGAAAATGCAACACCACCTTTTTCCAAAATATTTCCGTTAGAAATGGTTCTTGTGAAACCTCCTCCACCCTCTTCTCTCGTCCAAGCGTCTTCTTGAAAAAGGGCTAAACCGTCGATTTTCTCTAGCGCTTCACAAATGTGTAATTGCAATTTTCTAAACTCCGATTTTATGTGCTCACTTGTCATTGATTGTCAACTTTTGGTTCAAAATCTTGGAATTTCAAAACAAAACCTCCTTCATTTTGAATGCCATTTCCTTTTCCAATTTGGTTTAATTGATACGAATTGATTAATCCTTTTTTCATTTCTTTGTCAAGGAAGAAAGCCGAGCAAACATTGAGTACTGCATCGTAACCTTGACAAGCTGTTTTGGTTAAATCGGCATTATAAGAGCGTCTGTAAAGTTTGTGGAAGTTAATCACTTGTGGGTCGCGCAAATCAAAATGAGTTGGTGAAGCATACGTAAATTCGTATTTATTCATTATCGTTCCATTCACTTCTTTCCAATCCGCCCATTCTTTCAAGCCGAAAATGCTAACTGTTTGATTTCCTTTGAATTTATCAAGCAATTTAATCACTTTGTCTTTGTCCGTTGAAAGAAAAACAAACATCGTTTGTGCACTTAAACTTTCGAAATTTTTGAAATTAGTCCAATCTGCTTCTATCACTCGCGGACGTGAATTTTTCTCAGGAAACTCTTTGAAATAATTCATAAATACTTGATTCATCCAATCTTCAGCGGGTTTCGTTCCTTTGATTAAAATGATTTGTTGATTGTCGTGTTTTTTGTAAATATGATATGCTAAATTCCTTATAAGAATTTCATTATCGGGATTCAATGCATAAACATAGCGATTTGACTCTAGTAATTTTGGAGGCATATTCACGCTTAAAACTACTCTTACTTTATTTTTTCTTCCCCAATCTGCAACGATTTCTGCTTCTGCTACTTGAAGTGGTGCAAAAATCAAATCCATCGATTTAAATTCTGGTTTTGCTAATTGCTGTTGAATTGTTTCGTTTTTTGCTTGATAATCATACACATAGAAATTGGCACGAAAACCCATTTTTCGAAGTGAATCTATCGCCAAACTTGCGCCCATATAATAATCAAAAGCGGCGTTTACAACCGATTTATTGAAAGAAGAAGTTGAATCCAAATTAAAAGGCAAAAACAAAGCAACATTGTACATTTCTTTTTTCTCAAACACCAACAAAGAGTCTTTCGTAGTGCGATTTTTAACTGGAACCTCACGTATTTTTACTTTTTCGATTTTCTCTTTTTTAAGCGGAATTTTTATGCTTTGTCCTGTTTGTAATTTGTTGGAATTCAAATTATTGACACTTCTCAAAGTTTCCACTGGAATCATAAAGCGTTTCGAAATTGTGTGAATTGTTTCCGTTGGCAAAACTACGTGGCTAATGATAGAATCTTTAAACGAAACGATAAATTTTGATTTTACTTCTTCGCTTGGTTTTGGAACTTCGCGTGTGTTTTCCTCCACACTTACACTCAATAAATCAACTTGAATTAGCGGCACTGCATTTTCCAATTTCAAGCGCTGACCAACCTTTAAACCATTTTCACAACCTGGATTTTTTGCAATAATTGTATCCACAGGAACGGCATACATTCTAGAGATTTTGTAAAGCGTTTCTTGTTTTTGAACTGTATGTAAAATTATCTTTTCTTGTGCTGGAATTAGCACCAATTGGCCATCGTTCAAACCACGTTCAATTCCTGGATTAGCCTCCAAAATATCTTCAACCGGGCAATTGTACATTTGCTGTAAACCAAAAATACTGTTCCCATCTACTACCGTGTGATTGTAGTATTTTTTGCCATCTTTCTGAGTGATTAGTGCATATTGCTGTGCAGCAAATTGTTGTAAACTCAGCAAGAAAAAGATAAACAAGAAAAAAACGCTTTTAACTTTCATTATTCCCATTCGATTGTTGCAGGTGGTTTAGAGCTAATATCATACGTAACACGATTAATGCCACGCACTTGATTGATGATACGATTGGAGATTTTTGCTAAAAATTCATACGGTAAATGACACCAATCAGCAGTCATTCCATCGGTTGAAGTCACAGCGCGCAAAGCAACTGCATTCTCATACGTTCGCTCATCGCCCATTACACCAACAGATTGAATAGGAAGGAAAATCGCTCCTGCTTGCCAAACGTCATCGTATAATTTATCTTCTTTCAAACCGTCAATAAATAATGCATCAACCTCTTGCAAAATACGTACCTTTTCGGCAGTTACTTCACCTAAGATGCGAATTCCCAAGCCTGGACCTGGAAAAGGATGTCTTCCCAAAATGCGTTGATCGATTTCCAATGAACGTCCGATTCTTCGCACTTCGTCTTTGAACAATAATCGCAAAGGCTCCACTACTTGTAATTTCATATAATCGGGTAAACCTCCCACGTTGTGATGCGATTTTATCGTCTGTGAAGGTCCACCTGTTGCAGAAACAGACTCAATCACATCTGGATAAATTGTTCCCTGACCAAGCCATTTTGCACCTTCCACTTTTTTAGATTCTTCGTCAAAAACATCCACAAACACTTTACCGATTGCTTTGCGTTTCAATTCAGGATCAGTTAATCCTTTCAAAGCTTCATAGAATTTATCGGATGCGTCCACACCTTTCACATTCAAGCCCATTCCTTGGTAAGATTCCAAAACAGAACTGAATTCATTTTTGCGCAACAAGCCGTTATCAACGAAAATGCAATGCAAATTTGAACCAATTGCTTTATGTAACAAAACAGCTGCAACCGATGAATCAACTCCGCCTGATAAACCTAAAATCACTTTGTCGTCACCTAATTGGGCTTGTAATTTTTTAGTTGTTTCATCCACAAATGAATCTGGAGTCCAATCGCCTTTGCAACCACAAATAGTTCGAACGAAATTTCTCAATAAAGTAGCACCTTCTGTTGAGTGGTAAACTTCTGGATGGAATTGAATTCCGAAGGTTGTTTCCCCTTGAATTTCATACCCAGCCACTTCCACATCGTGCGTACTTGCAATAATTTTATAGTTACTTGGAATCTTTTTAATCGTATCTCCGTGTGACATCCAAACTTGCGAACCGAAAGTCATTCCTTCAGTTAAAATATTGTTTTCGTCCACGAAAGTCAAATGCGCTCTACCATACTCACGCGTATTAGAAGGCAACACTTCCCCGCCGAAATGATGTGATAGATATTGTGCACCAAAACAAATTCCCAGCAAAGGCATTTTTCCTTTAATCGCCGATAAATCTGGGCGCGGAGAAGCTTCATCTCTCACCGAAAATGGACTTCCTGAAAGAATTACACCTTTAATATTGGGGGTTAACTCAGGAATTTTGTTCCAAGGGTGGATTTCACAATATACGTTTTGCTCACGTATTCTTCTGGCAATCAATTGCGTATATTGAGAACCGAAATCTAAAACTAAAATCATTTCATGCATGGCACAAAGATAATTCGATTCGATTGTTTGAAACTATCTTTTTTAAGTATTAATAAACATAGAATGTTGAAAGGTGAAGGAAATTGGTTATTTTCAGAATAAATAGATTCTGTTACAAACAATTGTTAGACTAATAATTTAATTTGCCTTTCTTTTTCCTTGATGAAAAAGAAACAAAAAATCAAGGCTCTGAATTTCTTTTTGTTCGCAGTTCATTTTTCTATTTGTATTTGCAACTCGTGGCGAACAATTTTAACCACTTTCTGAAACTGAAATTTTTTAAAAATGTTCTTACAGAAATTTTAAAAATTAACAGTTTCAGTTCAGTAGCTAAAACCTAGAAATTCAAGGCCGAATAAGTTCGGTAACGTTTGCACATGGTTAAAGCTCAGGTTATGATTTAATGAAATTATATTTAATTGATTTTCAATTGTTTACTAAATTCAATTTCAAACATCAGCTTCTTAATTTTTTCATCAAATCTTGGTGATTTTTTGTTCTGATGATTCCTTTTCCTGCGTGTGCTTCTTTCATTGCTTTCTCGGTTTCTTCATTGTACCGAGGTGATTCCTGCTCAACTTCAACAAAAGGTAATGTTTTGATATACTCTAAAACAATTTAGCTGCTTTACTTCTGTTGTTAACTTTCACAATTGTTGTTATTTCATCTTTCTTTGTAACAAAGTTAACGAGTGATTTTTCTTTTAATTACAATACAGTGGCCTTTTTAAGCTTATCTCCTTATCCTTCTTTGGAAATTATTAAACTCAAAAATCTTTAAATGAAAACTTCAAATACCAAAATTGAAATTTCATGTAGATAAGAATCGAATCTTATTTTATTTTTGGTAGATTAAAAATTGCAATCATAAACAATCAAGAACAACGTCATCAAAAGAAAACATTTAAAGATGAATATTTGACTTTGCTTCAAAAATTTAATGTTGAATACAATGAAAAATACCTTTTTGATTGTATTGAATAATGTCGCTCCTATGGAGATATAGTGTTCTTGGTCCTCCGGAGCTAATGATTCAAACCAATTCTCTGCTCTATTGCAAAAAATTAACAAGTCTCTAACTATTACTAAGTCCTACTACTACTTAATTGTTTATCTTTGGCTCTTGCAAAATTTACAATTACATGATTGGTGACTTATTAAAAAAGATTTTTGGCGATAAAAACGCAAAAGACAAAAAATTATATTGGCCGTATGTTGAACAAACATTGGTTGAATTAGAGAAGGTTAAATCACTATCCGACCAAGGATTACGCGATAAGACAAGAGAATTTCAAGCTAGAATTCGAGCTGAAAAACAAACACTTGAAGACGAATTGAGTGGCTTAAGAGCGAAGGCAGAAGATGTAAATACTTCTATTGAAGAAAAAGAAAATCTGTTTGATAAAATCGATAAACTTGAAAAAGCAATCGACGAACAAATCGAAACAACTTTAGCAGCAATCCTTCCTGAAGCTTTTGCAGTTGTAAAAGAAACAGCATTCCGTTGGTCAAACAATAAAAAATTAGAAGTTAACGCTGAAGATTTCGATCGTGATTTGTCAATGAAAAAAGACGGAATCACTATTGAAAACGATAAAGCAATTTGGCACAGTGAATGGACTGCAGCAGGTGCGAAAATCAATTGGAACATGGTTCATTACGATGTGCAGTTGATGGGAGGTGCAGTTTTACACAAAGGAAATATCGCTGAGATGCAAACGGGTGAAGGTAAAACGTTAGTGGCAACATTACCTGTTTACTTAAATGCGCTTGCAGGAAAAGGTGTTCATATCGTTACTGTAAATGATTACTTAGCAAAACGTGACTCTGAATGGATGGGACCTCTTTATCAATTCCATGGTTTATCCGTAGATTGTATCGACAAACACCGCCCAAATTCAGCAGAAAGACGTAAAGCTTATTTAGCAGATATTACTTTCGGAACAAATAATGAATTTGGTTTCGATTACTTGCGCGATAATATGGCTGGACACGTGGATGATTTGGTACAACGCAAACATCATTTTGCAATTGTCGATGAGGTCGACTCAGTTTTAATTGATGACGCAAGAACGCCTCTAATTATTTCAGGTCCAACTCCAAAAGGTGACGAACACGAATTTTATGAGTTAAAACCACGTATCGAACGTGTGGTAGAAGCTCAAAAACAGTATATTCAGCAATGTTTAAGTGAAGCTAAAAAATTATTAACCGTAATCAATACGCCACCTGAGGATAAAAACGAAGCTAAACGTATGTTGGATGAAGGAGGAATTGCTTTGTTAAGAGCTCACAGAGGTTTACCAAAAAATAGAACCTTAATTAAGTTTTTATCAGAGCCAGGAATTCGCGTTCATTTGCAGAAAACGGAGAATTACTATATGCAAGAACAAGGAAAACACATGAAAAAAATTGATGTGGAATTGTTCTTTGTAATTGATGAAAAAAACAATACAATTGAGTTAACAAATAAAGGTATCGATTTAGTTTCTGGCGCAGATGACAGAGATTTTTATATTATGCCAGATATCGGTTCTGAAATCGCAAATCTTCAAAAGCTAAACTTACCAAAAGAGGAATTTTTAGCGAAAAAAGATATTCTAGTTCGCGACTATTCAATAAAATCCGAACGTATTCACTCTATTAACCAATTATTGAAAGCATATACTCTTTTTGAAAAAGAAGTAGAATACGTGATTCTTGATAACAAGGTTAAAATCGTAGATGAATCGACAGGTCGTATTTTGGACGGAAGACGTTATTCAGATGGTTTACACCAAGCGATTGAAGCTAAGGAAAACGTTCAAGTTGAAGCGGCGACGCAAACGTATGCAACTGTTACGCTTCAGAATTACTTCCGTATGTACCACAAATTAGCAGGTATGACCGGAACTGCTGAAACGGAAGCAAAAGAATTCTGGGATATTTATAAATTAGATGTAGTTGTCGTTCCAACGAATAGACCTGTTTCTAGAAAAGATCAAGATGATTTCGTTTACAAAACAGCACGAGAAAAATACAACGCAGTTATTCAAGAAATTGAAGCTTTAGTTGCTGCTGGACGTCCAGTATTAGTAGGTACAACAACGGTTGAGATTTCTGAACTATTGAGTAGAATGTTGTCGATGAAAAAAATCGAACATCAAGTATTGAATGCAAAATACCACCAAAAAGAAGCGGAAATTGTTGCCAATGCTGGTTTAGCAGGTGCAGTTACAATTGCAACAAATATGGCTGGTCGTGGTACGGATATCAAATTAGGACCAAATGTGAAAGAAGCTGGAGGTTTGGCAATTATTGGTACTGAACGTCACGATTCACGTCGTGTTGACAGACAGTTGAGAGGTCGTTCTGGTCGTCAAGGAGATCCAGGTTCTTCTCGTTTCTTCGTTTCATTGGAAGATGATTTGATGCGTAAATTCGGTTCGGAGCGTATTGCAAAATTGATGGATAGAATGGGATTGAAAGAAGGCGAAGTTATTACCGCTGGAATGGTTTCAAAATCTATTGAGCGTGCACAGAAAAAAGTGGAAGAAAATAACTTCGGTGTTCGTAAACGTTTGTTGGAATACGATGATGTAATGAACGCACAACGTAAAGCGATTTACAAAAAACGCAGAAACGCATTATTTGGTGACCGTTTAGATATTGATGTAGACAATATGTTCTTTGAATTGTGCGACACAACGGTTAAACGATATGGAAATTTACCTTTCGATGAATTTGAAATTGAATTGATTCGTGTAGTTGGAATTTCTTCCCCTGTTGATGAAAGTACTTATGGAACACTATCAAAAGATGATTTAGTGAATAGTATCTACAATTCTATGCGTGAACAATATGATCGTAAATGCGAGAAAATTGCACAATTAGCAATGCCTCAAATCAAGCACGTTCACGAAACAATGTCAGATCGTTTCAAGAATATTGTTTTCCCTTTAACGGATGGCAGACGCGAAATGGAATTATTGGTGAACTTGAAAGAAGCATATGAATCAGAAGGAAAAGCAATTTCAAAATCGTTTGAGAAAAATATCATCTTAGCTAAAATCGACGATGAGTGGAAAGAGCATTTACGTGAAATGGACGACTTGCGTTCAGCGGTAAATAATGCAACTTACGAGCAAAAAGACCCATTAGTAGTTTACAAATTAGAATCGTATGAGTTGTTCCGTTCGATGATGAATCGTTTGAATGAAGGAGCTGTTGAGTTATTGATGAATTTGAATATGCCAATTGAACAACAATTGCAAAGCACTAATCAAGAAGCGAAACAAAGTAACTACGAGAAAGCACAAATCAATAACGGAAATACAAGTTCTACAAATCCACCACAATTTCAAGGACGTCAAGGTTATCAGCAAGCAATTGAAAATTCTTTTCCTCAAGAGGAGAAACGTCAACCTGTAATTGCAGAACCAAAAGTTGGAAGAAATGATTTGTGTCCTTGCGGAAGCGGGAAGAAATATAAGCAATGTCATGGTAAATGATTCGTGCAGAAAGTGAAATAAAAAGTGTGGCCTTTGTAGGTTCTGGTAAAGTTGCAAATGGTTTTGCCAGTTTATTTCACCAAGCAGGATTTATCATTACTGGAATTTACAGTAGAAATAAAGAAACAGGAAAGGCACTCGCGGTAAAAGTCGAAGCGCCTTTTTTTGATTCACTCGAAGATTTAAAAGCTGACTTAATCTTGGTTGCAGTAGCTGACCAACATGTTATAGAAGTTGTAAATTCTTTATCAGCAAAACAGCTTGTGGTTTATTCTGCCGGAAGTATTTCATTAGAAGCCATCGAAAATAAAAAAGCAAGAGCTGTTTTCTACCCACTTCAATCTTTTTCGGAAGGTAGGAATCTAAAGGCTGAAGCTATTCCCATTTTGTTGGAAGCAAATACCAAATCCCTTCAAAAAAAACTTGAAGTAATTTGTAAAAAAATAGGTTTCAAATTTCAACATTGCGATTCTGAAAAACGAAAAAAAATACACTTAAGTGCTGTTTTCTTAAACAATTTCGTCAATCACTTGGTTTACATTTCACAAGAAGAAGCAATTAAAAACAATTTGGATTGGTCGCTTTTTCAACCTTTGTTAAACGAAACATTTGAAAAACTGAAGATAGTAAGTCCTTATGAGGCGCAAACAGGACCCGCTAAAAGAAATGACCGATTGATTATTGAAAATCAGCTTTCCTATTTAGAAGGACGAAATAAGGAAATCTATAAATTACTATCACAAAACATCATCGAAACATATTCAAAAAATGATTAGTTATAAAGAAAAATTAAAAAACATTAAAGTATTTATGTTCGATGTGGACGGAGTTCTAACAGATGGACTAGTGTATTTAATGAAGGATGAAGTTGTGCGCGCTTTGAATGCAAAAGATGGTTATGCGTTGCAATATGCGTCTAAAATGGATTACAAAATTTTCATTATTTCTGGTGGTCATTCAACGGAAGTTAAAGAAAGACTTTTAGGATTAGGTGTAACAGAAGTGCATTTGGCTACTCACCATAAATTGAGTAAATACAAAGATTTACAAGTAAAATACGGTTTTACAGATGAAGAAGTATTATACATGGGTGATGACATCCCCGATTTACCTGTTTTAAATTTAGTTGGTCTTTCCACATGCCCTCAAGACGCCTCAATCGACATCAAAGCAGTTGTAAATTATCAATCTCCAATAAATGGCGGTAAAGGTTGTGTTCGTGATGTTATTGAACAAACATTAAGGGTTCAAGGTAATTGGATGAGCGACAAAGCTTTTGAATGGTAGAAATTAATAAAAAGCAGTTACCTTTTTCTTTAATTGAATGAATAAGGAGATGTAAATACTAAATAAGCAATGAACTAAATATTTTTATTGAGTTATGCTAATCAATTTCCTCCATAACCGTTCCTTTGAAATCACCAACAAAGGTGAAACTCTACAATTCAATGAAACCGAAGAACTGAGTTATGCTTTCTTGGAACATTTAAGTCAATTTCGATTAGAAGATGGAGACTTTTCGTTTTCCTTTCCCTTTGATATGATTGAAGTTTTCTTTGAATACAAAATCGATGGAACAGTAATCATTGGAACAGCAATGTACGATGGCACTGAAAAACAAGAATTGATTTTAACTGCTTCAGACTTCTTTACAACTTTTTGCCAAGCACTTTTCGATTATTTTAAACGTATCGAAGAAAATATGCCTTTGGATAAGTACATTTTGGACAACAACCCACAACGCAACAAAAACAGAAAATGGAAGTGGGAAATGTTAGAGAAACTGAAAAAGAACTTTACTAATTTACATTAAACAAAGTCAATATTAATAATATCAAAATAATGCACATAGATACCTATTTAAAAACCGCCCTTTCGTTCGCTCAACACCTTGAAATCGACAACAATTTCAGTCGCTTTGAGTACCAAAATCAGCCCTTTCAATGTGGAAAAAACGCCGAAGGATTTTGGTTAATGGCATCTGTTAAAGAAAAAGATACGCCCGCTTGTTTTGAATGCGATGCCTCTTTGTACGATGACGAAGAACGCGAAAGATTGGAAGAAATGTGGAGCGAACAAGCTAAAATAAACCAACTTTTGGATGACAGTTTTCCCAATTTGCGACTAGTAGAACAAGACAACTATTTTAAATTGCTAATCGAGTACAACGAGGAAGAATTTCGAAGTGCCCTTTTTGAATACGATTGCCAAATTATTCTAGGTGCATCAAAAAACCAGCTAGTTCGAATGTTTAGAAACCAATATGAAAGTCAATTTTAAAACATAATTATGAGCACAATAAGCACACTCCATTTCACAAAACTAAATGATTCCTCTTGTAGAATTTTGATGCGTTTACAAAGTAGCCATGACGAAATCGGCATTGATTTACAAGACAATCACAGCGAAATTGCACCAACAGCAATGGCATTCCTACTCGAACTTTTTGAAAATAATGGTATTTCAAGCGAAATACAAAAAAGACTAAAAATTGATTTGGACTTAGGAGAAAACGCTATTTTATCCAATTATTTCATTAACTACGAAACAGTTATGAATTATTTGGAATCTGTGTCTATTGTCAAAATTCGAGAAGAAAACTTGTATGCAGACACTGTCTCACTTTTAGGAATGACCACCGAAGAGGAAGAAAATATTTTCTGGAACAACATTCTTCAAAAAACAGAGCATCAATTTTATGCTCCAGACGAAAACGATTTTCCAGAAGATTCAGAGATTCCACGTTTTTGCGGATTAATGAACATTTTATCCAACATTACAGCATTAGAAACATTTTTAACGCCTGAGCAAATCGATGAAATTTGGCCCTGTATGGAGTTTGAATTGGTTTTTAAGGAGGACTTTTTAAAAGAAATCACCACCCTTTCATCAAAAGAATCAGCATTGAATGCACAAGCTGGTCAATGGTTGGAGAGGATTTAAAATGGGTGTATGGATTATATTAAAAAGGTTAAAAATATTGTTGAATTGCTTGAAAAGAAAGGACTTTTCATCAATCATTTTTGGATAAATCCACCAGCGACGGAAGAAGAAATTAAAGAAGTTGAAACCGTTTTGGGTTATAATTTAGATGAAGGAATTAAAGCATTCTATCGCGCTTGTAACGGCTTGCAATTAATTTGGTCGCATCCTGAAAATGAGCATTTTGAACACCAGAAAACGTTTCAAAACAGCAAGGAGTTTATCTCTTATGGCATCACGGACGATTTTCGATTTGATGATTGTATTTTGATTGAGCCGATAAAAGATGTTTTTTTGCAAGATTGGTATGACCATATTTACTTTGACTTTACCATTGAAAACAAAGACGAAATAGTTTTTGGTGACAAAACCTACATTGAACCTGATTTTAGTAAACACATCAAACCTTTTGACCTCTTTGACAGTTTTTGGGATGTTTCCTTTTTCCTAGACGGATCATCTAATCCGCCATTGATTTTAGGAAACGACTATCACGCAGACTACTTGTATTCCAAAAAGATAAGTTTTGAAAATTATATTTATTTTCTCTTAGAAACATATGGGTCTGTAAAAGCAAGACAAGATTTACTAGAATGCTATGACGGACACAAAGAACCTTTCATTAACCAACAACAGATTATAGAATTATCGTCGCTAGATTATTTAAAACCGAACTTGGTGTAATCGAATAAAACAAACCTTTAACTACATTTCTTTTCTCTTTTTAGTAAATTATACCTTTCTTTAGGTCAAAATACGAATAATGAGCACCATTTGGAATAAATACATCGAAGATTTTGGCGACGACGAAGGTCATGAATTCGAAGTGGAAAAACGCAATGAAAATCCAACTTTATACGATTGCGCCTTGGCGATTTGTGAATATGACGAACCAAATTTTCTGAGAGAACAGTGTAAAAAAGTATCTTTTTCTGTAAATGCCCTAACGCCAAGAACACATCAGCCGCTACTCTATTTGGCTATTACCAAAAATAGGCTTGAAAGTTGTAAAATCCTCATTGAAAACGGTGCTGATTTGTCGTACAGAGAAATGGATAAAAGCTATTTGTGGTGGGCGATTTTCACAGGGGCTTCCATTGAAATAGTGCAACTACTTTTAAGTAACAGCTCTGACCCACAAGCACTGAATGTTGAACTTTCTTCAGAGGAATTAGATGATTTAATCGATAGAGCGGAACGAAAATCGAGTGAGGAAGTGATTCAATTGCTCAAAAGTTTAAAATCTTAACAGTGTAAAAATGGTAATATGATATTAAATCCACCATTTAAACAATTTGAGTTTTCAATACAAAGAAAATATGTATTGTTTCAATCAGATGAAAAACATTTTTATCCCTTGGAAAATGAATCAGATGAATATTGGATGAATTTAGTTAACGATACAATTGGTCATACAGATATTACTGTTGTTGGTTTCTACAATAGTCAATACTGGTTTCTCAAAAACAATAAATCTATTCATCAAGAAATTTACACATTAGATTTAGAAAACGGAGAGGCAAAATTATTTCAAATAGCTGACTCACTAGATTCGCTGTATAAAATATGTATAGAATTAAAACAATTTATTGAAGAAAATGGCAGTACCCAGCCTTTAGTAAAAACTCCTAAAACGGTATCACGAATGAAAAAAATAATGTCTGACTTTAGCAATTATTCGCCCAACTCCTATTCCCGTTTTTGGCAAGAACACGCTATGGGCGAATTGATGATTGGATTAGAACTTTAATTTCAAAAATAGAAAACATGATATTAGACCCTCCATTCACCAAATTTGAATTTAGCTTAGATAGAAGTTTTGAGTTTTATACTGGTGATACAAATGTGATGGATTTTTCGTATTTTCTTGATGATTACTTTATCGGTAAATTATTCAACACCATCAATCATTCTAATGTTGTTGTAGTGGGGTGTTACAGCAAGGAATACCCGTTTTTTGTATCGAAAAATAATGTAGAAACTGTTTATACATTGGACCCCAATTTCAGCATTAATGTATTAGCAACTGTTGCGAACTCACTTCAAAGTTTATACAAAGTTTGCGATGAAATAAGAATTTTTATTGAAGCAGAAGATCCAAATATCCCCCTGGTGAAAGATATAGAAACTGTTCGTAGAATGAAACAGATAGTAAAGGATTTTGAATCGTATTCTCCTAATTGTTACACTCAATTTTGGATGGAACGTCCTATGGGTGAATTAATGATTGGCTTAGAACTTTAATTTTAAAAAACATGAAACCATCACTCGATTATCTAAGCTTTGCTTTTTTCGATACGCTTCACAACGATTTGTATCAATTAGAAGAACCTGCTTTTCGCCAAAAATATCCGGAGGAGTTGATTGAATTGTTTTCGGTTCATCTCCTTTCCGATTGCATGATTCGCAGTGGGGCATATAGTTTCTTTTCTGAAAATCGCGCTTCGTTTTTGAACGCAAACATCGACTCAGGTTTAAAAAGTTTATGCGTTTCCGAAGATATTGTGGCGACGTTTGATGAAATGGAAAAAATATACGCTTCCGAACTTCCCGAAGAGGAAATGATGGAACAATTGGACAACTATTCACAATACATTGACTGCGAAGCAATTTCAAAAGCAATCGACCGGCGATTAGTGACTTTTCATTCCAGCTTTGCCCCTTATGCAAGTGAAGAAATTTATGTCCAAACAACTGAACAAATTCAACCATTTGCAAGCGGTTTTGACTTACAAACTGGAGCAGAAAATCAATTTCATCTCGTTTCCGATGAAAAAACAATAAACGGTTTCTTGAAAGACAATTTTCTGACGTTGAGTTGTGAACTTCAAGCCTGTGAATTTTGGCAACAAGACGAAATGGAGCAAAAAATGGAACGGGTAATAAATTCCTTTTCGCTTATTTACAAACCAAATCCCATCTTCATTACTTTCAAAAACGGGCAGCTTGTTTTGAATTTAGAGGGGAGTAATGTCCTTTTGCACGAGGTGGAGAGTTTTTTCCAAATAGTAAGAACAGAAATTGAAATGTTAGACTTCGTGTAAAAAGCAAACAATTTCTGATTTACAAAAAAATTATTGAATTCCGAAATCGAAGTTTAAACTAATATAAAAATGGAACACTTTTCACAAATAGAACGACAAGTTCAAATTGGCTCCTTACGACAAATTGAACTACTCAGCAGAGAAAGCTCATTGCAACTAATGAACGATGAAAATTACAAGTACATCTACTCTTTTCCTTATGCATTAGCGTTTCAAATAGTTTGTTCTAATGAAAGAGGCAAAATTTATGCACTCCTTTCAGCCCTGAGCCCGTTTTTATTGCTGAAGATTATACCGTTTTGAATAAAATTTTAGACATTATTGAAACTTGTTGGAAAGGCAAAGAAAGTGAGACGCACTTGCCTAAAAATGAAGCTACACTTGCTATGCGTAAAAAGGCCTTAGAGGAAATTACAGCACTGAGTCCCAATGCCGATTTATCCGTTTGGGATTGGATTGCATTTTAGGAATTAAGCATCTCAATGTCTTAAAATCAAAATTAAATTCAGATTACAATTCATCAAAAAAATGTCAAAGTTCAAATGTAGTTTTCGATTAGTAGAAAAATTTACGGAAATGGGCTCAACATCTCACGCTTGGATTGCTTTGCATCGTTGTGTGGAAGCTTGCGCAAGTACTAAAGGTCAATCATTCCAGGCAACTTTTGAAGTCTTAGAAGCAAAATTTAATTTTGAAAGAAAAAACAATTCATTGGACATCCAGACTATTTTGCGCTGCGCTAGTTTCTTGAAAGAAGATCGTCATTCTTTTTTAGAAAAGTTAAATCGTGAAATTATCATTCGCAAAATGGAAAAAAAAGCAGGAAAACGCCTATCGAGTAATTCTGCATTTTTAGAGATTTGTCATTCCCAAACTGCTTACAAAAAAACAAAAGTAGGATTTTGGGGATGGCGAAGATTAAGAGGCATAAACTCTACTTTTCTAGAATGAAAAAAAATGTCATAAAACTTTCTATTTATGAACTTAGTTTCGACTATGGCGAAGACACTATTTGCTTGGGAGACGTTGGCGGGCATGAGTCTTTTATTTTGGAACAAGCCATTTTTAGAACAATCATAGATTTCGGTTCACAAGCGGATTTTATGACGAAAGACCTCTCTTTCAAAGCCTATACGTATTGCGACTATGCGGAATTATATGTGGAGCAACTCGATAAGGACACCGTCAGTATTTACAGTCAATTCCACGATGGCTCCGAACGAGAAGAAATTCAATGTTCGGCTACTATTTTTTACATAGCTTTCCTAAAGTATCTGGATAGCTTTTTTGAGACTGTTTTCGTGAATTCAGGTGTAGCGGAAAACGTGAGTAATTCTTTTAGGAACTTGCCAAACGGCTATACATTAGAACAACATTTTGAAGATTACAAGCAGGCGAAATTGATTTTACAAAAAATGTATTGTGTGTGAGAAATAAAATTTATGGAAGATTAAGGTGAACAGCATATCATTTCTTGCTAATTTTAGTACGCATTATTTATCAATGCTTAAGTCAACTTAAACCGTCTGAATTATGATAAAAACCTACACCTCCTTGCTTTTTTTGCTCTTAACAATTGGATTAAAAGCACAATCAATTTGTAAAATTGATTCGACAGTAAAAAAGAAAATTGATAGCACATACAACGCACTTATTAAAGAAAGTAAGGTAAAAGGTCTAAGTTTGGCAATTGTAGAAAATGGTGAAATTGTTTATGCACAAGGCTATGGATTTGCTGATCTTGAAAATAAAATTCCAGCCACCTCAACCTCTATCTACCGCATCGGTTCGATTACAAAATCCTTCACGGCCTTGTCTATTATGCAATTACAAACTCAGGGGAAACTAAGCGTTAACGATGAGCTAAAACAACACCTTCCGGAATTTTCAATCGGCTTTCAAAACAAGCAAATTAATCCAATTTATTTACGTCAGGTTTTGGCACATACCTCTGGATTACCAAGCGATATTATGAACGGTTTTTTTACCGAAAATCCACCAACAGTTGATTGGACAATTGCACAAGCGAATAAAATGAAAATGAGTTATCCCAACGGCTATTCTCATTCTTATTCTAATTTAGGATATGCGCTCTTGGGTGAAGTTGTCAAACGAAAATCAAACTTAGATTATGAGACGTATGTTCAAAACAACATTTTTAAACCTTTAGGAATGAACGCTTCGTTTGTTTACCCAACAACGGACAAAAAAACACCAGTTTCCTATTTTGGAAAAGAAACTATCAACGAACCACTTATTCGAGATGCCCCAGCTGGATTAATTCATAGCAATGTGGAGGATATGTCAAAGTATTTACTGCTTTACCTTAACCGTGGTAAATTCAATAATCAACAAATTTTAGATTCCCTTTCGATTTTAGAAATGGAGAAAAATCAAACAACTGACTTGACTTTGGCTGACAATAGCAATTTTGGATTTGGCTTGTATTCAAATAGTTATTACTTTAAAACAGGAAAAGACAGCTCACTTGTGAACGTCATTGGTCACGGTGGTGATACCTATTCTTTCCATGCCGACATGAAATACATACCTGAACTAGGAATTGGAGTGGTTGTACTCACGAATTCAAGTGGTGGTAATAGAATTAATTCGGGACAAAAACTTTTAAAAACTTATTTAAAAGCCAAAAATGAATCCAGTCTAGTGCTTAATTCTCCAAAAGAAATACCCAAAATTGAAGCAAGTTTTGAAAAAGGTAAATATTGTATTACCAACTTTGTTTTTGAAGTAGAAAATGAAGAAAAATTGAAATTCAAACAAGGACCAGTAAAGATTGTAGCTCAAAAACACGAAGCTGGTTACTACACGATGAAGGCTTTTATTTTCGGTTTTATTCCCTTTAAAATCAAAGATCAAGGTTTGTTTTTTGAGAAATTAAGCGGAAAAACCTACATCAAAGGAATAGACTTAAAAACCAATACCTCAGAATATATTGGCTACAAATTAGAAGAGTTACCTATTTCAAAATCGTGGAAAAATGCGTTAGGAGAATACAAAGTAAGCAATGCAATTCCTTGTGAAGAATGTGGTAAAATGGGAGTTGATTTCAAAAACTTAACCTTGAAAGTAACAGAAAAAGATGGTTTGCTTCATTTTGCTTTGAAAGGAAAAGATGTTGGAATTAAGGATAACTATTTCGCATTCAGTGAATCGGAAAAATGCGCAATAACCATCGGAATTGGACGAGCGAATGGCGATACGTTTCTATTGCAAGCTGATGACACAATTTTCTACAGTGGTTTTGAATTTAAGAAAGTAAAGTAACAATCTCATTCTATAGTTTTGCAACCTAATGAATAAAACTATTTACAGCGACAACGACAAAAATGAAATTCGATACTCTAAAATAAAACGTATTGAAGGGGAAGTTGTTTTTTCAGGTTTAGGTGTGAAATATGTCGCTTCAGGAGAAGAAATTTATTACGCCAACCAAAAGAAATACATCGTCAAAGAAGGCGAATACATCATTGGTAATGACTTCACGAATTCATTTGTCACCATTGATCAAAAAGAAGATGTCCATGGTTTATGTATCGATATTTCACCCCAAATTATTCATGAAGTAGCTGATTACCATGCTTTAGAAAGTGAGAATCTCAAAGAATTTTTACTTTCCGATCAGTTTTTTGTCAATCGCTACAACGCTAAAAACACTAGCTTGGGGTATTCCTTGCAAGAAATCAACCAAAAGATAAGCTCAGGAAACCTTATTAATGATATTCAACAAAATGAATTGTTTTACAGTTTAGCCGAGTCAATTATCACCGACCAACGTTTTGTTTTGAACCATTTAAGCAAAATGTCCTTTAAAAAATTGATTACCAACGAAGAAGTTTTTCGTTCGCTTTTAATGGCAAAATCCTTAATTGACGAACATTTATTGGAAAATTTGTCTTTGGAAACGATTAGTCAGTCAGCTGGAATTTCAAAATATCATTTTATTCGATTGTTCAAAAACACCTTTGAAATTTCACCTTATCAATACCAAAAAAGAATGCGATTAGAATTTGCGAAACATCAACTATTAGAGGGAAAAGAATTACTTGATGTGGCTATTTCAATCGGCTACGCTGATTTGCCCACTTTTTCAAAAGCGTTTAAGCAAGTATTTGGAATAGCTCCAAGTTTGCTGTCGCGTTGACCTGAATTTTCATTTAATTTTGGTAATTCAAAACACTAGATTATGGTTTTTTCGCAACTTGACGAACCCTTTGAATTGGCAGAAGAACAACTTGATTTCTACGAAAAGAATGCCTTTATTAAAATAAAATCCGTTTTTTCGGAAGAAGTTATTACTCATTTCAACACAGTGATTTCCAAAAAAGTGGAAGAGATCAATCAAGAAACCAGTCCTTTGGAAGACAGATCTACCTATGGAAAAGCGTTTCTTCAGTTATTTAACCTGTGGACGATTGACTCGGAAATCAAAAAACTTGTATTCAGTAAACGACTTGCAAAACTTGCTTCGGATCTAATGAGAGTTGATGGTGTTCGCTTGTACCACGACCAAGCCTTATTCAAAGAAAGTGGCGGTGGAATTACCCCTTGGCATGCTGATCAACATTATTGGCCTTTGTCTTCCAATAAAACCGTTACAGTATGGATACCCTTACAAAAAACGCCTTTGGAAATGGGACCATTAGAATTTAGCGCTGGAAGTCAACAAATAATTTCAGGAAGAGAATTGTCAATTAGTGACGAAAGTGAATCATTTATCAATAAAAATCTAAAAATCAACGATCTACCGCATATTATTGAACCATTTGATGTAGGAGAAGTTAGTTTTCATTCCGGATGGATTTTTCATCGGGCAGGAGCAAATACCAGTAAGCAACAACGCAAGGTGATGACTATTATATACATGGACAAAAACATGACTTTAAAACAACCTGAAAACAAGGGGCAAGAAAACGATTGGAAAACATGGTGTCCAGGTGTTGAAATTGGAAGCCTTATTGATTCGCCATTAAATCCTATTCTTTTTGAAAAGTCAACTTAGTTTATTAATGTCTAACTAATTGAATAATTCTTTAACTCAATCCAATCGATTCAATACAAATTCCATCATCGACTCATCCAATTTTGAAAATGCAAACCATTTCTTCCCCAAATCTTTTAACGAAGCACCAATATGATACAATTCCTTTCGGTCGATAATGAGGAAGCGGTCGTGACTTTCTCGAAGTTCTCGAATTTGAATAGGTGGATATTGGCTGTTGTGTCTTTCTAAATCGAGTTGTAAAACCCTAGAAATTGATTTAGTGTATAGGATAGCTTCCACACTTTCAGCGCGTTTACTCAAATGTGCCAATACCGTTTCGCCTATATAATTGTCAATGAGTATGATTTCTTTTGTGGCAGAACGAATAATTTTTGACATCAATTCATACGCATCAAATACTTGACCGTCGAAGAATACGCCTTGTGTGGGAATTAGTTGAGAGTTAATTTGTAAATCAATTTGGTCAACTTTGTTTTTGATACTTTCCAAATTGTCTTCTAAACGATTAATTCTGATGTTGATGGAATAACCTTTCAGGAGGTATTCTTTTAAAACGCGATTCGCCCAAATTCGGAATTGCGTTCCTTTCTTAGAATTAACTCTGTATCCTACTGACAAAATAACGTCGAGATTGTAATATTCAACATTATATTTTTTACCATCTGAAGCAGTTGTTGCAAAAAATGCAACAACTGAGTTTCTCTCTAATTCATTATCTTTAAAAATATTCTTTAAGTGTCTTGAAATAACTGATTTGTCTCTATCGAAAAGTGTTGCTATTTGATTTAGTGAAAGCCAAAAGGTCTCATTATCTTCATCAATGCGAACTTCAATGTGTTCAGCCGCCTCATTTGGTCGGTATAAAATGATTTCATTCTTCATAGTTTACTTGAAGTTAGCGAAATTTATCTTTTCGAGAAGAATAATTTAGAGGAAATTTCTGCTAAAAAACAACTTTTTTCAAGGTTTATAGAACCTAGTTTTCATTCAATCGGTTCAATACAAAGTCCAACATTACCTCATCCAATTTTGAAAATGCAAACCATTTCTTCCCCAAATCTTTTAATGATGCGCCAATATGGTACAATTCCTTTCGGTCGATGATGAGGAAACGGTCGTGACTTTCTCGAAGTTCTCGAATTTGAATGGGCGAATATTGGCTGTTGTGTCTTTCTAAATCGAGTTGTAAAACCCTGGAAATTGATTTAGTGTAAATGATAGCTTCCACACTTTCAGCGCGTTTACTCAAATGCGCTAAAACCGTTTCGTCGATATAATTGTCAATGAGAATGATTTCCTTTGTGGCTGAACGGATTATTCGCGACATCAATTCATACGCATCAAAAATTTGTCCATCGAAGAATACGCCTTGGGTGGGAAGTTCACATGTTTTAAGTTGCAATGAGATTTTACTTACTTCTTTTGAAAGATTTTCAAGGTTATTTTCTATTCGATCTACTCGTTGATTTATAGCATAACCCTTCAATAAATATTCACGAAGAATAGTGGTTGCCCAAATACGGAATTGAGTTCCTTGTTTGGAATTAACCCTATATCCAACTGAAATTATAGCATCTAAATTATAATATTCGATTATTCGTCTAACTGTCCTTCCGGATTCATTTTGAACTGTTGCATTTTTTGCAACAGTTGATGCTTCAATTAACTCACCTTCGCGATAAATGTTTCGCAAATGTCTCGAAACAACGGATTTATCTTTATTGAAAAGACTGGCTATTTGATTTAAAGTGAGCCAAACTGTTTCATTTTCAAGGCGAACTTCAATATGTTCAGCAGCCTCATTTGGTCGGTATAAAATGATTTCATTCTTCATAGTTTGCTTGAAGTTAGCGAAATTTATCTTTTCGAGAAGAATAATTTGGAGGAAATTTCTGCTAAAAAACAACTTTTTTCAAGGTTTTTAGAACCTAGCTTTCATTCAATCGGTTCAATACAAAGTCCAACATTACCTCATCCAATTTTGAAAATGCAAACCATTTCTTCCCCAAATCTTTCAACGAAGCACCAATGTGATACAATTCCTTTCGGTCGATGATAAGGAAGCGGTCGTGACTTTCTCGGAGTACCCGAATTTGAATGGGCGGATATTGGCTGTTGTGTCTTTCTAAATCGAGTTGTAAAACCCTAGAAATAGTTTTGGTGTATAGGATAGCTTCGACACTTTCAGCGCGTTTACTCAAATGCGCCAATACCGTTTCGTCGATATAATTGTCAATGAGAATGATTTCCTTTGTGGCTGAACGAATAATTTTTGACATCAATTCATACGCATCAAAAATTTGTCCATCGAAGAATACACCTTGAGTGGGAATTAGTTGAGAGTTAATTTGTAAATCAATTTGGTCAACTTTACCTTTTAAATTTTCTAAATTATCCTCTATTCTGTTCATCCGATTATTTAAAGCATATCCTTTAAAAAGAAATTCCTTCAACACTCGATTTGCCCAAATTCTAAATTGAGTTCCTCTTTTGGAATTAACACGGTAACCAATAGACAGAATTACATCGAGGTTGTAATATTTAACATTCCTACTTTGTGTTTTTTCAAGAATAGCTCCGTGTTGAGTGGTATGTGCAAAAAATGCACTTACCATACTTTCATCCAATTCTTGATTTTTGAAAATATTTTTCAAATGTTTAGAGATTACCGTTCTGTCTCTTTCAAATAAACGAGCAATCTGTTCTTGTGTCAGCCAAAAGGTCTCATTTTCTTCATCAAGGCGAACTTCAATATGTTCTGCAGCCTCATTTGGTCGGTATAAAATGATTTCATTCTTCATAGTTTTCTTGAAGTTAGCGAAATTTATCTTTTAATAAAAATATAAAAGACAAAAAAAAGCTCCTTTTTTTACTTTAAAGGGAACGCATTGCCTTATAAATCGACATTGAAATAAATAGCAATTTTTGACAAATTCTACTAAAAAAATATCCATTCATTTGTACAAAAAATTCAAATGAAATATTTTATTCTTTGGTTAATTTTGATTATTTGGCAATCTATATTCATTCAATTAGAACAAATAGTTCATTATGGGACACAAATAGAAAAACACTTATACAACCTAACATCCCTTTTTATCTTATGAAAGCAAACCAAACCTTCAATCGAGTACTCTATGTTAGTTTCGTTTTATTCGGAATATACAGAATTGTTTTTGGTCAATTTGGCGAAGCAGCTATGATGCTAGGAATTGCTTTGGCTTTTGATCCATTTGACACGAATCAACCTTGGAATGAGCGTCCATTGTGGCAAAAAGCATGGTTAATTCTTCATTTAGGAATTTGTGCCGCTTGTTTGGGTTTTGAAATCGGTAAAGGAGATTAGTTTATCCATCGCTTTCCATCAAACGTTCACTAAGTTCCCTAGTTGAAATTTCAGAGGTTTTACTATTTTTAGGGTTCAAAATAAATACAAGCTACTACTAACCCTGAAAATGAAGTTGAATCCTCCTTTTAGTGAACTAAATCTAAGCGGTAACAATGTTTTGTTGCTTTTCCGAAAAGAGGAACAAAAACCAAACACGCAACTTTTTCACGAAGACTTACAAGATTTATGGTCGTGTTCTTTAGCCACAGCTGACTTTGCTTACATCGGAAAAATGACCATAAACCAAAGAATAGTTCCATTCTGCGTGGATTTAAACGACAAAAATCTTCCCGTTTATTCCATAGACGCACGTTGGTCAGAACAAGAAATTTGTTTGATTCATCCGCAGTTGAAAGGATTTTATGGCTTTTTACGCTTGCTGAAAGAACATCAAAAAGATTGGCAATCCAAGCTTCCAAGCTTACTACAAAGTTTACCCAAATCGGTCGAATTTCCTGAGTTTTGGAACTGTTTAAAGCACTAAAATGAGCAACTTCGACCAAACTTTAGTGCTGCTTAAGAACAAAGAAAAACCATTGGATTTCTTATTGGGCTTTCATCAAATTTTGGTGAAAAATCAACTTTTTTTAAAGACGGATTATGTGGTTTATAATGACACCCGACTTGGTGAAGAAAAAGAACCCGATGAAGTGAAAACGCACTTAGTTAGTGACGAAATTTTTCTTTTGAATGCAATCAATTCGTGGCTTGGATTAGGATTGTTGCTTTACACGCATCCTGATTTTAAATATGAAATCGGATTTAACTTTCTGTCGTGGGACGATGTGCATTTATACGGTTTTGAAGTAAGTTTCCACGGACATGAATTTGGGGAAGTAGCCGCTTTTCAAAAACATCGGAACTTCTTTGAACAACTAAAAACTTGGATCGATTACCGCTATATTGTTGGCGACGTCGGGAACGCTTCAAAAAACTATATTGCCATGAATAAAGACTTCGACGAAATTTGCCAGTTTATTGATTCCAATCATTTTGAAATAGATTTTAGAAACTAATGGAAAATTCTTTTGACATAGAAAAACTCCTACAGAAACAAATTTCAGGTCATTGTTTCCCCTACATTGATAAGGAATTTTATCAGGTCAATGAAGCGCTGGGTGAAATTTTGCAGGAATATGTTACTGAGTATCCAAATGTTGAAAAACAAGCAAGTATTGATTACAACACAATGGAATATCAAACTTATGTGCAATTAATGCTTGGAAAAGCTACCGGTGAAAAAATAAAAACAGATGAGGTTACGATACAGTATTTTGAAGGAATTGCTTGTGCTATAAGTGTACTAGCTCCTGTTTTTACTATTTCAGTTCAACAATGGCAAACAACACATTACCTTGCCAATAAACAGCTGAATACAACTGCTCCAACACCCGGTTTTTCAGCTATTCTAAATTTTTCAAAACACTCACAAGAACATGAATCTATTACTAATTTTTTGGAAAGTAAAGGATTTATCTCTTTTCAAGATGCATTAATTTATTTCCCAGAAATCGAAAAAAATAACCTTTTCAGAGCACTCTTTTTTATTAATGACTAAATTTCAAACTATGAATTACGAAACATTTCTCGACGAAAATTCCCGCCAATTTGTTACTACATACACGAAAAGACCTTCCGCTCTTGAAGAAAATTTGCCTGCAATTGAAACGTTAATTGGAAAACCTTTTCCTCAAGAATTGATAGATTTTTACAGTTATGCGGATGGTTTAGACATTCATTTTGTCTCTATCGTTGACCCCGACCAACATTTTACCTCGGAGTTTGTCCCTTCCCTATTCTACCTATTCGACGAATTCAAACCAATGGCAGATAAGATAAACTGGAACGATGATAGTTTTATGGACGAGCCTTTTTACGAAACCATTTGGGACGAATACACTTACCAAGATGCTGTTCAAGACTTCCCATCAAAGGCAGAAGGGAGCGCTCATTTTGAGTTTATTCGTCGTCAAAAATTACTAATTGCTATAAACGCTTCTTCCAGCAACATCACGATTGATTTTTACGACCCCGAAAAGGAATATCAGTTGTATTTTCAACCCAATGGACGCTCCGAATTTTACCCTCTGCATTGCTCCATTGAACAGTTGTTGAAGGTATATTTACAAATCGGACCTTTGGATTATTGGTTCGTGAATTTCCTTTCAGCCGAACACAAAATTGCCGCTGGTTTTCATAATGTGGACTTCGGAACAATTCAAGAGTTCTATCCAAATTTTGATTGGAAATTGATTGAAAGACAATGATAAAACAAGATTATAAGGCAAGTACCAACCTGAACATTCGGGTTTACAAGCAACTGTTTGTTTTTGTAGTTGATGGAAAAAGTGTTGGAATGATCACGGATAGTTTTGCTGCTCAATTATTGTTCAACTTAGCGAGAAACTTACCAAAACGTCCCAAAATAGAACTTCCGAATAGTTGGAAATTCCAAGCGTGGGTGTTTGAAGATTACGAAGAATTTTGTGTGGATTTTACCAGTTATAAGGAAGTAACTATTTACAAACAGTCATACACCAAAGAAATACTTTCTTCCGTTACTTGTGATGCTCGCACTTTTTTTGAAAAACTCTTGCAAGCGGCTTCCTATTTTACGGAAAGGGTGGAAAAAAATCCTAGTTTAATATCTAGTAATTTCAAGAACATTAATCTCCATTCACTAAAGGAAAGTGTAGCTTGGATAAAACTGTATTTCGAGAATCATTATTCCTTGGTCAAACAAGGCATTGATATCGGTTTGAATCTACAGGAGCAAATCATAAGCGAAAAAGAAGAACAAGAATTATTAAAAACTATTGACAGTAATCCTTGGATGACCGATTTACGTCGTCGTGTTCAGCATTACGGCTATCGGTACGATTACAAAGCAAGGAAAATTGATGACTCGATGAAAATTGGAGAATTACCAATTTGGTTGGAATCGCTTGTGTCAAATCTTTCAGAGAAGTTGGCTAGAAATTTAAATTTTGATCAAGTAATTATCAATGAATATCTTCTAGGTCAGGGAATTGCTGCTCACGTAGATTGTGTCACGTGCTTTGAAAACGAGATTTTATCCCTCACTTTGAATAGTGGTTGCAATATGGTCTTTACCAATATCAAAACAAATGAGAAAATCACAAAATACCTTAATCCAAGAACCCTTTTAGTTTTGAAAGGTAATTTTCGCTACGAATGGAAACACGAAATCAAAGCAGTGAAAAGTGATTTGGTAAATGCTATGAAAATCCCAAGAGGAAGAAGGGTTTCTATAACTTTTAGAACCATTAAAAAACGATTTCAAACCTAAGTCGCTAATGGAAAAAACGAAAGAACTCATTTACGATGTGGTAACCGATATTCGTTACGGAACGGTAACTTCGAAAACAATCAACAAGTTAAAACGGCTTTTACAACAAGCAGATGCACCGAAAGAAACAAAATACTACTTAGCTGTTTGTTATTCTATGGAAAGTGAACATCAAAAAGCAAAAGAACTTTTTGAAAGCTTGGATGAAACACTTCACTTCCCGAAGTTATTTTGGCATTGGGCGTACAACGAGCAATTTTTGGATAAAAACAAAGCGTATGAAATTATTACAAATGGAGTGAATGATTTTCCAAAAGAAGAAAAATTACGCCAATTAAAAACCAGTTTAGCCGCCTCAATTGATGAAAAATTAATCTGTCACCTCGACTACTTGACAGCTTTCCCAACATCAACAGAAGCGAAAAAGAACTTTCTTGTCTTCTTGGAAAATGAACGGAAGCAGATTGATTTGGATTCTTTGAAACTACAGTTAGAACAGCTGGAATTGGATGAAAAATTCAAACAACGCATCACAAAATTACTTCCAAAATAAACGCATTCGGCTATGGGAATGGATAGTAATTTCATCTTAATCAATGAACTAAAATTGAAAAGTCATTTTGAGCAAATAGCGGATAACAAAATGCTTACAGCGATTGAAAAAAGAAATTGGCAAGAAGTCATTTACTACGACAATGCACTGGAAATCAATCAAAACATCAGTGGATTTACGAATGTTCATCCAATAGCCTACAACCGCATTCAATCTCTGACATTTTCGACCCTCATAAGCGAAAACCAAGCTAACTTTGGCTTCAAAAAGTACGAAGTTGGTTATTATTTAGAAAAACCGTTATGTGCCGCTTGGCTCGATTTTATGTTGGCGCTTTGTAAACGATTTAATGAACATTATCACAACGAAACCGATTGGAACTTGTACGATTTAGAAATTCCACAAAACCATAAAATTGTAATCGAACGATACCTTGATTGGCAACAAAATTTCCCACCTGACCCAGAATCACGTTCCACGGAGAATTTTTTAGAAGTGGCTGCGAGGATTCAGGATTTTAAAAAAATTAAAAAGCAGTTAGCGGCAAATGAATTTGATTTCTTACTTTTTTATCTCAGTTTTTAACACAAAATAGACCTATAAAATGGATAATTTCAACAAAACATGGACCTTCGGAATGTTAGGAGGAGTGACGCTAAATTCTGATCAATCAGTATGGGAGGAGTACGATTATTTACCCAAAATGACGGATTTTGAATTGGTATTTAAAGGAAAACCCTATCAAGTTATTGGTGAGGCAAAACCATGGTCAGGACTTGTGAAATTCAACGACGAGGAGAAAATTTATGCCGTTATCGAATTAGAAAAGTTAGAATTGCGCTGTGTGGCAAATAATCTAACTAGTTTGATGAATTTTTTAGATAGCGTTAATGTGATTTGGATAAATCACGAAAACGATGCTTCTTTGCCCGCTACGAAAGAAAATGTTGATTATGCCACCCGAATCATCAATACGTTTGCTCTTGAAAATCCAGATGCAGACACTGATTTCTGGGAATTCCAGTGCTTTTCAGGATTGAATTATCGCTTTGAAATATAGCAAGATAGAACAAAGACGACAATGTTTATGTTTTAAAATCAGTTAAAACACAATCTATGAAAAATATAACCCTACTTATAACACTTTTACTTGGATTCGGATTGAATGCGCAAGTGGACAATACAATGTACGGTTTACAACAAACTACCAATCCTGCTGGTTTTAAATTGGCAACCATGAATCCGTTGAATGGTCAAGTTACTGTAATAAGCAACTCAGTTTTAAGTACAATGGTCAACGTAACTGGTTCGTCTTTAAATCCATACAACCAAACCTTCTCCTTTCAAGATGAAGATTCGTGGTTGACAGTCAGTTTACAAACGGGCGAAGTGCTCAACGATGTAAGTGTTTCATTCCCAAACAGCAATGGAAATTTCAATAATTTTAGATTTAACACTGCTGACTCAATTATGTATGGACTTTATACCGTAACATTCAGTAATCCAATGAATGGAACTGTTGGTGATATGCGCTTGGCAAAATGTGATTTGTCAACAGGATTGGTTAGTTTAATTTCTACAAGCGCCATAGCAGAAAACTACACCGCTTCTGGTAATACAATTGATCCGTATCAAATGCTCTATTACTTTCAATCTGAAGGGAAATTTATCGGTTTAGATTTATACAATGGCCAGATTTACAGTCAGCCAAACATCACTATTAGTGGCGGCGGTTCTTATTTTGAAAACATGACGTATAGTTGTGTAGACACCACCGTTTACGGTTTAATCATGCAAAATGGCGTGAAAGCACTAGGGAAAATTAATCCGCAAACGGGAGTTGTGACAGCGCTTCCAACACAACTAAGTTTTGACAATTTAGTGTTTAACGCTGGAGGAGCAATTGACCCGGTAAATAGGGTTTATTATTTTCAGACAATTGATAATAATCAAACAAAATTTGTTGGTCTATCATTAATTGATGGTTCGGTTGTTTCTGAAACGAATCTTTCTACCAACGATGAATACTTCACTATGTATCGCATCCAAAACGACTGTTATGCAGCAAGTCCAACACGACTAAATTCAACTTCCAACCTTGCAGAAATCAAGAATTTAAGTGTTAACATCTATCCCAATCCAGCGCAAGAAGTACTTAACTTAAATGCAACAAGCAATTTAACACAAGTGGAAATCATTGATGCGTATGGAAATTTCGTAAACCATTTCTATCCCAATCAAACACAGTTTCAGCTTCCAATTGAAACCTTAGCGCCAGGAATTTACTATTTGAAAATCTCCACAGCAGATTCCAACGTGACGGAACGATTTGTTAAGAATTGAGTAGCTTTATCTTCTTCAAATCGCTAATTTTTAATCCATGTCACCTGAAGAAATAAAAGAAATCGCTGAAGAACTAGATTGTGGGATGTAAGCGTTTGTACACAAAACAAGTAAGGCATTGATTTTCATACCCGACCAAGACCAATTTTACGGCAATGATATAGAACCTTGGGAAGAACAATTGAACGAGTTGGAAACCAACAGAACAGCCTACTTTGAAGTAGAAAAATGGAAATCCTTTGAAGCCTTTGAGATGATGACCGAATTTGCTGAGCAATTAACGGAAAACGCTGCACTTCAAAACCAACTTTTGAAAGCTCTTGACAAACGTAAACCCTTTCGAGAATTCAAATTTGTAATTGACAATGAGGATGAGTACCGTGAAAAATGGTTCGCTTTTAAAGATAATTGGCAACAAGAATATGTCCGTAAAAAATTAGTAGAACTGGAAGAGGAATGAAATTGAGTTCATTCAAAGTGAACACTCAAAAGAAATATTTTATTCAAGTTCAATTCGTCAGCTCTTTTTTCGGATGGTGTTCTATATAAAGGAACTTATAGATTAGACTTTGAGAATAAACTACTCTATATACTCAACAAGGACCTCTACGTTTACAACATTCTTCTCGCGAACGAGAATCAACTCACGCTGGTCTTGATTCTTGCTAACGAAAATCAACTCACGCTGGTCTTGAATAAATCGCTGACTGACAAGCTGAATCAACGAAGGAAAAATGGCTAATTTTAAAACGAATATTAGATAAAATAATAAAACCAAACAATTAGACGTTGACATCACCGGCAATCCAGACAACAAAACTCTTTTGGAAGAAATACTTGAAACAAATAGTGAAGAATATTGAGCAATTGTTTGGAAATAGCGAGTCCTATTAATACGTTTAAGAGTTTTACAATACCTTAATCTAGCATTCTCCGCTAGTTTTTTATCTTTGTCACCTAAACAAAATATCCCTTCCTCATGACTCGCATTAATCCGAATTCGGCATTAATTTTTATTTTAGTTACCATTTGCTTAGATTCCATAGGTTTAGGTATAATCATTCCTTCCTTTCCGACCTTAGTTTCTGAAACGGCTGCTGTTCCAATAAGTCAAGCTTCCCAGTATTTTGGTTGGGTAATGGGTGCCTACGCATTCATGCAATTCATCTTTTCGCCATTGATTGGGAATTTAAGTGACCGCTTCGGACGTCGACCTATTTTGTTGATATCTGTGCTCGGAATGAGTTTGGATTACCTCGTTATGTATTTCGCGCCAGATTTATGGTGGTTGGTTATTGGACGTGCAGTTTCTGGAATATTTGGGGCTAGTTTCACGTCAGCTTCAGCTTACATTGCTGATATATCCACACCAGATAAACGAGCTAAGAATTTTGGGATGATTGGTGCTGCCTTTGGAATTGGATTTGTAATCGGCCCAGCCATCGGAGGACTCCTTTCGGACTTCGGTGCTCGCACTCCATTCTTAGTAGCAGCCTTCTTTTCCATGGCAAATTTCATCTATGGATTTATCGTTTTGAAGGAATCTTTACCCGTTGAAAACCGCCGTGCATTTGAATGGAAACGCTCTAATCCTTTTGGTGCACTTCAACAAATCAAACGCTTCAAGAAGTTAAAGTATTTATTCCTAGTTTCATTCTTGACCATTTTAACAACCATGTGCGTACATTCAACATGGAATTTCTATTCAATGGAGAAATTCGGCTGGACAACCAAAGAAGTGGGGATTTCCTTAGCGGTTGTTGGAGTTTGTTTTGGTATCGTGCAAGGAGGGCTCACAGGAAAAATCGTGGCGAAATTAGGACAGAAAAACGCAGCAAAATTGGGATTATTCCTATCAATTTTTGTTTTAATGGGAATGGGACTAATTTACCAAGGATGGATGATGTATGCCATCATTCTACCGTACGCATTTACAGGAATTGTTGATCCTGCCATTCGCTCCATTATTTCTGGACAAGTTCAAAGTAACGAACAAGGAGAACTTCAAGGGATTTTCACCAGTTTAATGAGTTTGGCAGAGATTAACGGTCCACCATTATTCATGTGGTTCTATTACAACTTCAAAACGAGCGTAGTTCATTCCAACATCGGACTCGGAACACCATTTTTCGTTGCTACACTCATCGCCTTGTTGGCTTTCATTTTAATTTCCTGGACATTAAAAGGTTATACAAAGGAGGAGTTATAACTCAGTAGACATCAAACATTTGCTGATTAAAGCGATAGCAACAGTTAAACATCCAACCCTTCAAAATCAATCTCAACTCGAAGCAAGATCTATTTAAGAAACGTCACCGAACCCAACCGGCCTTGAATTGCTAGGTTTTAACTACTGTACTGAAACTGGAAATTTTAGAATTTGAAGTGGTTTGGTTTGTAAATGAATTGGTTACTACTTCTTTTTTAAAAACAATTCACAAACTGAGCATGTTGAAGTAGTTTTTTTCATCAATAAAAGTTTGTACTTTTGTATTGTGAAATCGCAAAAAATAAACAAAAAAACAACATCAACTACCATGGTGCAAGCAATGGTTAAAGCGCTTGTTGATAAAAAGCAAATTAAAGCGAGAGTTCAGAACGGTGAAGACTTAAAAAGAGTTGCGAAAGATTATGGACTCGAAGTTGTTATGCCCCTATAGGGTTTATAAAGGGAAATCTTTCCTCACTTTTACTACAAAACACAAATTAAAATATAAGTGTTTCTTCTTTTTGTACAATAATTATTCAATTGCAGAATTGGAAGTAAAAAGTAAGGTTTATTCTTTTTCTTTTGTCTGTGAAAACCAAGAAAACAAGTCTATTAAATTCGATCCATGTATAGGGCTGACAATTGGAAAAATTTTAAATGAATTTTTTATTAAAAATCCTGATGCAATCATTCAATACATTTGTGAAAACTCTGATTTAAAAGCTTTTAAACGCCAAAAGAGTTTTGCTCAATGGACTCAAAAACATAATGAGGATGCTGAAAAAGTATTAATTCAAGCTGAAATTCAAGATGTTATCTATTTAGGTGTTCTTCTTTTAAAATTACATCCAGAACGAAAGAAAATTAAATCCTTTCTTCAGAAAAATGTAACTCAGTATCAGTCAACTCAAAAAATAGCGACCCTAAACGAGTATTAGTTTTTTATATTATTTGTATTCGCACTAACAAAATACTTTATTGTTGAAAATCAATTTTAACTCGAAGCAAGATCTATTTTAGAATCGCCACCGAACCCAACCGGCCTTGAATTGCTAGGTTTTAACTACTGAACTGAAATTGGTGAATTTTAAGGATTTTTGTAAAAACATCCGCTAAAATCCAATTTCAGAAAGTAGTTAAAATTGTTTGCCACGAGTTGTAAATAGTTATTGACCAATGATTTGCAAACAAAAAGAAATTCAGAGCCTTGATTTTTTGATTCTTTTTCATCAAGGAAAAAGAATGGCAAAATTCTTACTTTTTTCTTTATTTGTAAATGTGATCTGGAGTAAGCAAATTATTTAACAAAAACGAAAAAAATTGTTAGAAAAAAATTACTTTTAACAAATGATCGACTTCCTCCACCACCTCAAACAACGAAACGAAACCCTCTTCTATTACGGATTACTTTGCCTCGTTTTATCGCTGGTTTTCATCGTATTAACCAAAATCACCACCACACAAGTTTACAACGTCAACGCTTGGTACAAACCCTTTAAATTCGCTTTTTCCACCTTTCTATTTGCCTGGGCGATGGCTTGGTATTGCTATTATTTACCCAATTTTAACATCAAACTATTCAATTGGACGGTCATTATTTTGTTGGGATTTGAGATCGTTTACATTGCCCTACAAGCAAGCAAAGGACAACTTTCGCACTACAATTTAAGCACACCCGTTTATGCCGCTTTGTATTCCATGATGGCATTAGCAGCCTCTGCCGTAACCATTTACACCGCCTATGTTGGACTCTTGTTTTTCACCAACACATTTCCTGATTTACCCAATTACTACCTGTGGGCCATTCGCTTCGGGATTATCCTATTCGTGATTTTCTCTTTTGAAGGATTTGCAATGGGTTCACGACTCAATCACAGCGTTGGCGCATTAAACGACAATTCCTCTTGGTTCATCATTGGTTGGAGCAAGACCGTTGGCGATTTACGCGTGGCACATTTTATCGGCATGCACGCACTTCAAGTCTTACCCGTTTTATCGTTCTACGTATTTAAAAACACAAAATTGACCCTTGCACTTTCGCTGCTCTACGGACTTTTGGCGCTACTCACCCTCATTCAAGCACTGCAAGGAAAACCACTCGTGAAAGGAAGTTCCATTAAAGAAAATGTAAACTAAAAACCTTAAATCTTTTGGGTTGGTGAATAGATTCCAGAAATAGAAATAAATAGCTCAAACCATAACATAGTACTGAAACCAAGAACAAACGTTACCGAACCTTAACGGCCTTGAATTTCTAGGTTTTAGCTACTGCACTGAAACTGGTAATTTTTAAAATTTCTGTAAGAACATTTTTAAAAAAAATTCAGTTTCAGAAAGGAGTTAAAATTGTTCGCAACGAGTTATAAATAATTAGAGGACAACAATTTGCGAACAAAAAGAAATTCAGAGCCTTGATTTTTGTTTCTTTTGATCAAGCAAAAGAAAGGCAAAAGTATTTTGCGCCTAATTCCGCCTTCTTCTCCAAGTTTGCAAACCAAAACTACTACGCCACCTAAAATCTGAAAAGAGCTTCTTTCAGTCGCTTTTTCAAATTTGTGGCTGAGTGTTTCAGTTCGCAAAGCTTTCCGCTTCCGTTGGGGCGTGGGGAGGTGGGGTTTGGTTTAGGAATATTGGGGGAATCTTAAATTCTTTTCTCAATAATCAATTCTCCGTTTTCGGTCCTTTTTTCACTTTCCCTTTCTTAACTTTCTCTTTCGAGAACAAATCCGCAGTGTATTTTTCGTAGAGACCAAATAAAAACTCCATTCTGTTGGCTTCGCTGGAAAAAGCTTGCGAACGATAAGCCAAATCAACTGCTTTGTCCAATTCATTGTGTGCTTTGACCAAAGCCGGAGGCGTAGATAATGGGTCGTAAAGGTCGGCTAATGAACTGTTTAGAAATTGCAATCTAGCATCAAGTACCTTCTGAGCTGCGTTTTCAATAGTTTTCACTTGCTTTTCGGAAGGATTTTCTGGCCAAGGGAAATTGTTGTAAACAATATCTTTTGAGTAACGGAAACGACTTTCTAAACGCCCGCAAACAGCTTTAACCCAAGCCATGTGCATTTTAGACATTAAAACACCAAAGTGAAATGAATTTGCGTTCGAGATTATGTAAACACTATTACTTGGAATATATTCTTTATTTAAAAATGCAAATGGAATATACTTTCTATTTTCGGATGTTGTTGCTGGAATAACTATAAAGGTGTCTGGATTTTTTAAATCTCTAAATTGAAAAGGGCGTTCTGCAAGTTTTCTAGTATCAGCGAATGAACTATTCATTCTAACTTCTTTACATTTTTTTATGCGCTCTTGTAAAATAGGGAGCTCTCTTATATCATTGAATGAATCAACAATCCAAAAGCAATATCTGTTTATTCCATTTAAATATTCACGTCCACTTACTAATCGTTTAATAAATTTAACTCCTTTCGGCTCTTTAATTAAATAATCATTTTTTTCATCTTCAGACATGATTAAATATCCTCCATCAGTTGGTTGGTTTCCTTTGAATATTTGTGGAACCTTGCAAATTGGATTTGATTTTTTATCAACTAAAATATCTTTTCCTTCTATGAGATAAGGGTTAATATTTTTTACTTTTATCTCATGGGCTTCCCCTTTAATATCTTCGTATTCAAAAATGCGTTTGTTCGTCGTATCAAAGTTTGCAAAACCAACTATAACACAATAAACAGCAGCGTTGCCTTTGGCTTCATTACTCCATTTAAAAGTGCGATGTGCAAAATGAATTTTAATATTGTATTTATTCAACATCTTTCCCCAAAGTATACTTGTTTGTTCACCTTGCACAATGGAATTAGTTGAAACCAAAGCTACCTTGGTTTTTGTTCCTTGAATATACTTCGCAGCTTTGATATACCAACCGGCAACATAATCAAGAGTTCCACCTCCAGCACTATTTTCAAACTCACGAACAATTTGATTACGTTGATTTTGTATCATAACATTTGAACCAATAAAAGGTGGATTTCCAATTATGTAATCAAAAGTATTCCGAGGAGTATTCGGTTGTTCAAATTTTTGAACTTCTAGATTATTGGTTTTGATGGTTACTGTATCATAAAACATTTGAGGTTCTTCAACAATATAAACATTTGTATTTCTGGCTACTACATCAAAATAAGGACTATTCAATAAATTATCCCAATTGTATTCCAATGCGTCGCCGTGAACAATTCTTGCTGATTTTTTCAAAGGCAAGCGTGCAAAATATTGTCCAAATTCACTACTAACTAACATATTCATTTGATGGTCAATGAGCCACATCGCCACTTCTGCAATGCGCGCAGGAAATTCTTCATATTCAATTCCGCCAAATTGATCCACGTCAATTTCTAATAGTTGGCTCACGTCCAAAAAGGTTTGTCCTGATTTGTTGAGCGCTTTTAAGACTTCAAACTCCAACAAACGCAATTCTCGGTAAGTAATCACCAAAAAGTTTCCACAGCCACAAGCAGGGTCCAAAAATTTGAGAGTACCCAATTTCTTGTGAAATTCAGGAAGTTTGTTTTTACTGTCTTTTACTGCTTCAAATTCGTTCCAAAGGTCGTCTAAGAAAAGAGGTTTGATGAGTTTTAAAATGTTGGTTTCGCTCGTGTAATGTGCGCCTAAGTTTCTGCGTTCTTTCGGGTTCATAACACTTTGAAACATCGAACCAAAAATGGCAGGTGAAATTTTACTCCAATCAATGTAGCAACAATTCAACAAAGCTTGACGCATTTGACTGTCAAAACTAGCAGTTGGCAGAATTTCTTCAAACAATTTTCCGTTCACATAAGGGAAATCTGCAAGTTGTTCATCAAGATTTTTGAAGCGCATATCTTTTGGCGTATTCAAAACTTGAAACAGTTCTTGCAATTTTGCCGCTAAATCACTTCCGTCAACGTTGGTGCGTTGTTCGAGGTAATCTTGAAATTGTTGTTTGTTGAAAATGGTTGTGTCTTCTGCGAAAAGAAGGAAAAGAATCCTCACTAAATACACTTCCAACGGATGCCCTACATAGCCAATTTCTTCTAAGCGGTCGTGCAATTTTCCCATCAACTCCGCTGCTTTGATATTCGCAGGATCTTGTTCTTTGTAAACTTTCTTTTGATAGCCCAACAAATACCCAAAATGTTGCACGTTGTTAACCAGGTCGTCGAGTTGAAACGTAATGATTTTATTTTCATCCAAGTCGTGCAAACGAAACGTATCGAAGTCGCAAACTAAAATGTATTTCGGAAGTTCGTGTTCTTTGAGTCCATAAGTATATTCAATGGCTTGGTTGAAAGCTCTATCAAGGTTTTTGCCCTTGCTTTTCATTTCAATCAAGATGGTACCTTTCCAAAGCAAGTCGATGTAGCCGTCCTTGTCGTCCAATTTTTTGACACGGTGTTCAAAAGTCGAAACGCGTTTGCTCGTAATACCAAAAACGTTAAAAAACTCAACAAGAAAGGGTTTTGCGTCCGCTTCTTCGTTATGTGTTCCTTGCCATTCTTTTGAAAATTTTAATGCGCGGTCTTTGATTTCGTTCCAACTGAGTGCCATGCTATTCTATGATTGTTTGAATGCTAAGATAAGGTTTATATTTTTTTAGTTTCTCGCTGCAGGAAAAAACACTGTGAATTAGAACAAATATTTAATATGCAAATACAGTTTTTTTTAGTTTAGGCTTTCTTACAAAAACTCTTTAATTTTTGGCTACCAATTCGATATTTGGTCATGTAAAGTCATATAACGGTTGTGTATATTTAATATCTGTTCCTTCTTTATTCAAAATGTGTCCATATTTTACTTCCACATTCTCATTTTTAATCGATTCTGCAACAGCCTTTAAATAGTCAAAAGGAGGATTAGGATTAATAAGCTTTAGTAATTCATTTCCAGCATTGGTAAAAACATATACAGGCATACTTATTGTTTGTGTATTCGCTTTGATTTTTGCAACAATAACAATGTTACCCGATATAAATATCTCTTCACTTTCGTTTGGTTGTTGTAAAATTTGAGAATTTACAAAGTCTCCTGGTTGAATTAGTCCGATTTCAATTAGTAAAGCTATGTCTCCATACATTATATCGTAAGTCCTTGATAGTAATTTATCATCATTTGTTTTAAAAAGAAAATGAATATTTTCACACAATAAAGCAAAATTTCCTACTTTAGAAAAAGTCTCTGCTTCATTCTTTGACAAATTTCTAACAAGCTCTAATGTTCTTAACGAATATGTTTTAGGTTGTTTTATTTCACCTGCAAGAATTTTTCCCAAAAGTGCTTGCATTTCTCCATTAGAAACTTCTTCAGCAATTTTAAAAAATCGAGTTATCCAGTCCTCGTCCAATGATTCGTCAGTAACTGGTTGTTCGTTTCTCAATTCTTCAGCTGCAAATGAAGTTACGCTTTCTATATTAAGTTGCTTTTTTGTTTCCTGGAAATGAAGTCTAGCTTGCGTTCTTTCTTCAAGTGAAGGAGAAACCAAAATTGGCTGTTGTGTTTCGACTGGTAGTTCTTTTGGTGAACTTATTGTTATTTTTTCATCCTTATATTCAATACCACCAGTAATTTGAAAATTCTCTTTTACTGCTGTCGCAATAATTTTCATTTCCTTAGCACGAGCTTCAGCAAGTTTTTCGATTTCATATGCTTTAGTATCAACGTCTTTTCTCTCGAAAAATGGTTTTGATATTTTACCAACTGATTTTGAAACAGTATCAATTAGTTTGTCTATTGGTAAGACTTTTCCAAGTCCTAAAATGTCCTTAATTTCCATTTTGTTATTTTTGGTAATGTCTTCTGCCATAAAGTTGGGGCTAACGTTTTCAAGCTAGTGAAGAAGCTAATTTTGATCATTCATTTTTCTTAACCAAAATTTCCACTTTTTTGCTTAAAGTGTATTAAGAATTTTATAATGTTACATGAAACTTATTGAAACCAAGCATTCCAGACTTTTGTTCGTATTCATAGGTAATGATACCTTCATGCTTAACTAATATGTTTTGAGCAGTATATAGTCCCATACCAATTCCTTTATCCTCGTAATGTTCTGTATTGCTACCACGAAATTGTTTTCGAAATATCTTTTCTCTTTCATTTTCAGGCACACCTCTTCCATATGAGGAAACAGTCATTTGTAATTTGTTATCAAAACGAAAACTTAATATTATTTGCGACCCATTTTCAGAGTATTTAATGGCATTTTCAATTAGAATTATTGGAATTAATTTAATACTATCATGATATGTGCCATCAGGTATTTGAGTATTACTTTCGAGCCTAATTTGAATTCTTTTCTTATTAGATTTAGGTGTAAAAAGCTTTGATAACTTATCTGATAACTTGTACAAGTTCATTTCTTTTTTTGAACCTTGAACAATTGCAGCTGGATTGACTATTACATCTATAAGTTCAAGTTGTGAGTTTACAAGATCTAATCCATCATATAAATCGACAATTTTCTGATCGCAATTCTGTAATTTCTCATAAAAACTGTTACCTGGCGATTGGAGAATAATTGATTCAACATTGGCAAACGCAACACCATAAGATGATTTAACATCATGAAATAATGAAAACCGATCCCTTATATTTGATTTGATGCCTTCATCAATACATTCTGAAATGAGTTTCAAATCTTTTTTTAAAGTTTCTATCTCTTTTCTCGAAATCAAATGCTCTTTTCGTGCTTTTTTTCTACCCTCCTTAATTTCTTTATTATCATCTAGTATTAAACCATTAAGAATTACATTCTTATTCTTTAGTTTTATTAAAATTGAATTGAATCCAAGATTACATATAAGCTCTGAATTACCACTTGTAATCAAAGATGTGCACTCAAATGTTCTGCACTTATTACAAAACTTATTTTGAGGAATCTCTGAACCATCAATTAGTTTACCATCAGTTATAAATGGTAATTTTGTTATTTTATTGAATAATTCCAATTCCATACTATCCAATTATTTATGTTTTGAAATTTTATTCAATTTTGTAAATATGGCTGCTAATTTGGATTTTTCACCATTTCGTAAATTCAATCTATTTAAATATTCCATCCAATTAGGTTCGGTTTCACTTTCTTTAAATTTCACGAAGTCATTAATTATTATTGCGTATTCTGAGGAATGATTATTGTTGTTTAAAATCGCCTTTACTTTAGTTGTATGATATTCGATTGTAAAAGTTTTTTCGATTAAGTTATCTATCAATTTTTGAGTACCTACAAATGGAGTTGGTTTACCTAATTTTTCATCTGCCATTTCCCAAAATTTGTTTTTCGAGAAATCAAATGAATGACTAGAATAGGCTATTACTACCTGCGAAGGGTTTCGACTTTTAAGATCTTCCAATATATCAAGTCCATCGTTTAATGCAATTTCAGTAGCTACTCCATAGATATCAAGAATTATTATGTCGAATTCTCCATCATGTAATTGTTTTAATCTACCTGCATCTAATTTCTCCCATCTTTGTATGTTATAACCAAATTCGAGAAAACCATCAACAGGAAATATTTCGTCATCGTCAATTACAATCATTTTAAGTTTTTTCTGCAATTCTTGAAACGAATTTTTAATTTTTAATTCATCTTCAGTCTTAAGTTCTGGCGTAGAAACTGACTTTTTAATACTTTGATTCCTAAAAAAAGCTGCTATTTTTTTTCGCAAAAAAACAATAATTAATAAAATAATTCCGGCAACAATTCCTCCAATAATTTCTATCGATAACCCTTCCTCAAAAGAACTCATTTTGGTATTGTTTTCTACTCGAACATCCTTAAAAGTTGTTAGTGAATCTTTTTTCATATCTTAAGGGTATTCATTTTTTAAGCTTTATCATTTTACTCAATTTGTAAATTATTCCAAACATATTTATACTTATATCAAACTTACGTTAGTCTTATAAATGATTATTTGCTTTGCGTAGTTTTATATTTATAATTCTCCCCCAAATATACCATTTACATCTCAAAAATCAAGGGCTTTCCCTCAATTTAAAACCACTCTTTCACTGAGGGGTTAGTTCCTTCGATTTTGTATGGTGCAAGAAAAGCATAAAATTTCACCTGCGCAATCAGGGTAAAACCTGAATTTTTTAGTGTAAAGTGTTGAATTTTGCGGTAAACAAGAGACGCGCAACAAAAATGTGTTTTTATCTCACAATTATTTGCCTCGTTTTAAGAATAATTTGAGGTTGAATTATTTTTTTACTCGTGGGCGATGTTTTTACTTTTTGCTATTTCAATTGCTCGATGTAATTTCTGCTCAATCAATTTGAAATCAGGTAGCTTGGTTAAATATTCCGCTATTTTGATGTTGCTGTTTTCTAATTGTAGTAATTCTACATGTTCTTGATTTTTCGAAGCACATAATATCAAACCAATTGGAGGATTTTCACCTTCCATACTTTCATATTTCTCCAACCATCTTAAATACATTTCCATTTGCCCTTTATGCGCAGCTTCAAATTTGCCCAGTTTTAATTCAATTGCCACTAAACACTTTAACCTTCTGTGGTAGAAAAGTAAATCCAAATAATAGTCTTCGTTATCAATACTAATTCGTTTTTGTCTTGCTAAAAAAGCAAAGTCTGTACCTAATTCGATAATGAAATTTTGAAGTTCTACCAAAATACTTCCTTCCAAATCTTTTTCTGAATAGCTATCTTTTAAGCCTAAAAAATCAAGAAAATAAGGGTCTTTAAACACTAAATCTGGTGTGATTTGTTGGTTATTTTTAAGTAATTCTAATTCGTTTTGAATAGTCAATTCAGGCTTTTTACTAATTGCTGTACGTTCATAAAGCATTGAGTTAATGCGTTCTTGCAAAACTCTTGTACTCCATCGTTCGAGTTTACACATTTCTAAATAAAATGTTCTTTTCAAAGGTTCATCAATGTAGATGATTGAACGAAGATGTGTCCAACTCAATTCTCTACTCACTGCGTAGATAATTTCTTTATTATGAAAAGTCTCCGCAATGCGTAGACAATGCCTAAGGTGTTTTTCTCCCCATCCTTTGCCAAATTCAACAACCAATTGTTCCGAAAGCGTGTGCACAATTTGCTTTCCATAATCAGCTCGACTGTTTAACAATATTTCTTCGTTAATACGTTTTCCTATTTGCCAATACAACAAAGTAATCGCAGCGTTTACCGAAGCAGCAACCTGTTGTTTACTCTGTTCAATCATCGATTTGATTTCTACTATCAAATCATTTTTTTTATTCAATTCACTCATTTTCTTCCAATTTTAAAAAGAATCAATGGAAAATATTCGCCTCCAATTTTTAAAGGGTTTTGATTTCCATTTTTTAATTCTATAATACCGAAAAATCAAGTCATATAGTTCAATTTCATTTTATTGCGCTATCTATAATTTCGGCATAACCTACTTAAAGTTATAAAATATATTTTAAACGTGGTTATGTTCTTTAGCTTTTGTTTAGGTCAAGTAATTCATAAAATTTCACCTGTGCAATCGGGGTAAACCCTGAATTTTTTAGTGTAAAGTATTGAATTTTGCGGTTATACTAATCGTTACTTATTTTTACTCTCCTTATGTCTTGAAAAAACTTTCTATTTTCTTCGGCGTGCAAGCTTATGACTCTATTTCAATTTAGTCAAAGATTTTATCAAAATTTTCCTATCTATTTTTCTTTAAGCAAAGGATAAACTGTAACATTGATTTATAAAAATTGTTTTTGAATTAGGAAATGCAAAAAAATCTTTAAATTTGATATAATCTTTTTACAATGACATCACTTTCACTCTATACAAAAATTGAAACGCTTCCACCAAATCTTAAGGAGGAAGCAATAAATTTTATTGAGTATCTTGTTGAAAAATCCAATAAGAAGAATTCACAATCCAAAAAAGAAAAACCTGTTTTTGGAAGTTTAAAAGGTAAAATTCACCTTTCAGAAGATTTTGATGCTCCAATGGATGATTTCAAAGATTATATGTAATGAATTTATTACTGGATACTCATACTTTTCTTTGGTTCTTTGATGGTAATATCCTACTTTCAGACAAAGCAAAAAAAGCTATCGAAAATACTAAAAATAATAAATTCATAAGTATTGCTTCAATTTGGGAAGTTGCAATTAAATTGAATATCGGAAAACTCAATTTAGAGATTAATTTAGAAGATCTAAAAAAAGAAATTGCAAGAAACAATTTTGAAATTTTACCACTTGATTTTGAACATATAAATGGACTTTCTAAACTTGAGTTAATTCATAGAGATCCATTTGATAGAATAATTATTTCTCAAGCTATCACAGAAGATTACACAATCATTTCAAAGGATTCAAACTTTCAACTTTATAGTGATTTGAAATTACTTTGGTAATGTTTGAATCTGAATTTAATTTTCTGTTTTTTAAGCCCCACAATTTTTCTTAATTCTCCCCATCCAATCTCGATTTAAACTAATATTGAACTCAAATTAAAAAAGCACCATGTTAAACTTCGAAATACAAAACCCAACCAAAATCGTTTTTGGAAAAGATCAATTGTCAAAATTGCCACAATACCTTGCAAATGCTACCACTTCAAAAAAAATATTAATTGCTTACGGAGGTGGAAGCGCTGAGAAAATTGGCTTGTTGGCAAAAATCAGATCAGAACTAAAAGACTTTGATATCACAGAATTCGGTGGCATCGAAGCCAATCCAGAATTTGACACCTTGATGAAGGCCGTTGAAATTTGCCGCGAAAAACAAATCGGTTTCATTTTGGCAGTGGGTGGCGGTTCGGTAATCGACGGAATAAAATTCGTTTCCGGTGCTATCAATTACGCTGGCGATCCGTGGGACGTGTTGTTGCGTTTGGAAGGAAAAGTGTTTACGTCAGCCGTGCCTTTTGGAACAGTGCTTACGATTCCTGCAACGGGCTCCGAAGCGAACAGTGGCGCGGTAATCAGTCGCTCTTCGTTGAAAGAAAAACGCACAATGGGCGGACCTTTGTTTTTTCCTGTGTTCTCGTTTTTAGACCCAACCCTTGTGGCAACTTTACCAAAACGTCAATTGGCAAACGGACTCACAGACGCTTTTATGCACACCTTGGAGCAATATTTAACTTACCCAACTGGAAATTTATTGCAAGAGCGCGAAGCAGAAGCGGTACTTTCAACCTTGATTGAAATTGCACCTCGCGTAATGGAAAACCCAAGCGATTACGAAGCTGCAGCGAATTTGATGTGGTGTGCCAACCATGCGTTGAATGGCAATTTACGTTGTGGCGTTCCAACGGATTGGGCAACACACATGATTGGTCATGAATTGACAGCTTTATACGGCGTGGACCATGCACAATCGTTGGCAATCATTTGTCCGCGTTTGTTAGAAGTGAAATTCGAAAACAAAAAAGAAAAATTAGCGCAATATGCCACGCGCGTTTGGAATTTGACTGGCGAAAATCGTGCGCACGAAGCAATCGAAAAAACGGAAGCTTTCTTCCAATCCTTAGGAATCAAAACCAAACTTTCAGACTACACCTACACTTGCAGCGATGCACCACAAATCATCAAATCCCGCTTCGAGGAACGCAATTGGACTGCAATGGGCGAGCGCCAAGATTTAATCTTGGATGAAGTAGAATTGATTGTGAAGAATGCGTTGTAAAGTAAGAAATATGATAACTAATAGCTTGAAACCTTTTGTTTTAAAAAACAATTCTCTATTTAAACTATTATTGAATTAGGTTATTGACTTCTTCGTTTAGAATTGGAATATTATTTTGAATAATTCCCCAGATCATTTCCGGTTCAATAGAATCATAAGCATGAGAAATAATATTTCTAAGTCCAATAATATTTTTGGTAGATGATAATTTTACCGAAGCATCTAACTCTGTTATTTTACGAACTGCTTCACCTATGATTTCCAAATCTCTTTCAATTGCTCTTTGTAGAATAAAATCTGATTTAAATAAAATGAAATTATTATTTGTCTTTGTTTTAATTAATTCAATTTCACTAATAACACTCTGAATATCAAGTAAATATTTCAATATTTTAGGCTGCATACAAATCAATTTTAAACCTATTAATTTCGCTAATTAAAATTGGGTTTTTAAGTGATTTTTTTGAAACAAGATCAATTTTTCTTCCTAACAAATTTTCTAGTTTTTCTAAAAAAGAAAAGTAATTATCAGCATAACTAAGCACATCAATTTCTTCAGAAAACTGAACCAAAAAATCAATATCACTCGTTTCAGTCATGTTATTTTTTGCAGCAGAACCAAATAAGGCAATTGAAAGAACGTTATGTGATTTACACAAATCTGTTATTCCTGTTAGTTTATCCTCAATTATCTTTATCATAGCATTTCAAAATTAAAGATTTTAACGGAATTAAGTGTAAACACGAACTTATTATTACATTTTTGAGTATAGTAGGGCTACAAAAGTAGCTTTGATAAATAACTCAAACCAATAATAGAACTGTAACTAAAAACAAACGTTACCGAACTTTTTCTGCCTTGAATTTCTATGTTTTAGCTACTAAACTGAAACTGGTCAATTTTGAGGATTTCTGCAAGAACATTTTTAAAAAATTTCAGTTTCAGAAAGCAGCTAAAATTGTTCGCAACGAGTTAAAACTATTTACAGAACAATAATTTGCGAACAAAAAGAAATTCAGAGCCTTGATTTTTTGTTTCTTTTTCATCAAGGAAAAAGAAAGGCAAAAGAAATTAAAGCTCAAACAAAAAAAGCCACCTGAATCTCAAGTGGCTTTTCAATTATTTGATGTTGGAATTAGTGTTTTTTACAGCAATCTTTTTTGCCTTCTCCACCTTTCCATTTTCCGTTTTCGTCGTAATGTGCCATACACATTGCTTTTTCTTCTGCTGAGCAACCTTTTTCGTCGCACATTTTAGCACATTCTTCTTTGCTCATTTTAGCACATTCGGACATGTCACATTTCATTTCTTTACCTTGGCAAGATGCTTCACCGTGACATGCTTTTTTGTCTTTACAATTTGAATCGCATTTACCTTCGTTCATTTCGCATTTAGTTCCACATCCAGCTTCTTTGTTTCCACCTTCGTGTCCGCTACCTAAGATTGGAGCGATAACTAAACCAATTAAACAAGTCAATTTAATCAAGATGTTCATTGACGGACCTGAAGTATCTTTGAATGGGTCACCAACTGTATCTCCAGTTACTGCTGCTTTGTGTGCATCAGAACCTTTGTACGTCATTTCACCATTGATTTCAACACCTGCTTCGAATGATTTTTTAGCGTTGTCCCAAGCACCACCTGCGTTGTTTTGGAAAACTGCCCAAAGAACACCAGACACTGTCACACCCGCCATATAACCACCTAACATTTCAGCGATTAATTGATTGTCATAACCTAACAACATTGGTAAAGTCGCGATAACTATTGGGAAACCAATGGTTAGAACTCCTGGCAACATCATTTCACGTAAAGCAGCTTTAGTAGAAATCTCAACACATTTACCATATTCAGGTTTTCCTGTACCTTCCATGATTCCTGGAATTTCTCTAAACTGACGACGTACTTCATACACCATATCCATTGCAGCTTTTCCTACTGAATTCATTGCTAATGCAGAGAACACTACTGGGATCATACCACCAACAAATAACATTGCTAAAACTGGTGCTTTAAAGATGTTGATTCCGTCAATTCCTGTGAAGGTTACGTAAGCAGCAAATAAAGCCAAAGAAGTCAATGCAGCAGAAGCGATTGCAAAACCTTTTCCTGTTGCAGCAGTTGTGTTACCAACTGAATCTAAAATATCTGTACGTTGACGCACTTCTTTTGGTAATTCGCTCATTTCAGCGATACCACCAGCGTTGTCTGAAATTGGTCCGAAAGCATCGATTGCTAATTGCATAGCTGTTGTAGCCATCATTGCAGAAGCAGCCAAAGCCACACCATAGAAACCAGCTAAAGCATAAGATCCCCAAATTGCAGCAGCAAATAAGATAACTGTTGGGAACGTTGAAATCATACCTGTTGCCAAACCTGCGATTACGTTTGTTCCAGCACCAGTTGCAGATTTTTGAACTATTTTCAAAACAGGAGGAGTACCTAAACCTGTGTAATATTCAGTTACTGATGAAATAACACCACCCACAACTAAACCAACGATTGCAGCGAAGAAAACACGTAAAGAAGAAATATCTTTCACTCCTTCTCCAAAGAATTCCATTTGCATTGTTGAAGGCAACATCCAAGTAACCAAACCATAACAAGCAACTGCAGTTAAAGCGATCGAAACCCAGTTTCCTAAATTTAATGCACCTTGAACTTGTTTCTCTTTTGCATCATTACTAGAAATACGTACTAATAGTGTTCCGATAATTGAGAATAAAATACCAAAACCAGCGATTGCCATAGGTAATAAAATTGGTCCGATTCCACCGAATTTATCGTCGATGCTTCCACCCATATCGTTGATTACATAATTTCCAAGAACCATTGCAGCCAATACAGTTGCTACATATGAACCAAATAAATCCGCACCCATACCAGCAACGTCACCTACGTTATCACCAACGTTATCAGCGATAGTTGCAGGGTTACGTGGATCATCTTCTGGAATACCAGCTTCAACTTTTCCAACTAAATCCGCACCAACGTCAGCAGCTTTTGTGTAGATACCACCACCAACACGAGCAAATAACGCAATTGATTCAGCACCTAAAGAAAAACCAGCTAAAGTTTCCAAAACTACAGTCATGTCTTCCGTGTTCGTCCATTTTCCACCCATAAAGAAGTGGAAGAAGAAAATAAAGAAAGCTGTTAAACCAAGAACTGCTAAACCAGCAACACCTAATCCCATAACTGTTCCACCACCGAAAGAAACTTTTAATGCTTGTGGTAAACTAGTACGAGCAGCTTGAGTTGTACGAACGTTTGTTTTCGTTGCGATTTTCATCCCCATATTTCCTGCCAACGCTGAGAAAATTGCTCCAAAAATGAAAGCAACAATAATTAATAAATGTGTTTTAACACCTGGAACGAAAGTGATCCCAGCTAAAACAACACTTGCAATTAGCACGAAAACTGCCAAAAGTCTATATTCTGCTTTAAGGAATGCAAGCGCTCCTTCATAGATGTAATCAGAAATTTCTTTCATTTTTCCATCTCCTGCGTCTTGTTTCAATACCCAAGCTCTCTTCATTGCCATAAATAGCAATCCGATAACTGCCATTACGATTGGCACATAAATCATCATTGATTCCATACTGATTTGTTAATTTATTTAAAAATATTAGCTGGCAAAAGTATGTTTTTAAGTTAAACTATGCAAATACGAATAAAAAAAACAAAAACATTATGTATTTATATTTTTTCAGCAATTCAATTTTTTAAACTCAAGATAATGTTGTTTGAATTAGTATTTACGTTTGCCATTATTTTTTTTATGAACAAAGAAAGATATACGCCATGGAACAAAATAATAGTTCAATTAAGCTTTTTTATTTAGTTGCTGATTGTGAATTGAATTTTTGAATGGTCGTAAGAAATAGTAAACTCAAAAAATCTCATTACCTTTAATTAAAATTAAAAAATGACTGAAATAAATTACACCGATGCTTTTGATGAACTACAAGAAATTGTATCAGACATGGAAGACGGACAAATAAATGTAGATGAATTAGCACAGAAAGTTAAGCGTGCAACTGAATTGATTCGCATTTGCAAAAATAAACTCACAGCAACCGAAGGCGATGTTCAGAAAATTTTAAAAGAATTAGAAGCGCAAAACTCTGAAGATAATTCAAATTTCTAACTTTGCCCCTCAAATTTATTTATGTCCGATAAACGTTACCAATCAAGAGGTGTATCAGCTGGAAAAGAAGATGTGCACAACGCTATCAAAAACATTGACAAAGGATTATTCCCAAAAGCTTTTTGTAAAATCGTCCCAGATTATTTAACTGGTGAAGAAAATTATTGTGTGGTAATGCACGCAGATGGAGCGGGTACAAAATCTTCTTTGGCTTATATGTACTGGAAAAAAACGGGTGATTTATCGGTTTGGCGCGGAATTGCACAAGACGCATTGATTATGAACATTGATGATTTATTGTGTGTGGGTGCAACAGGTCCTATCCTACTCTCTTCAACGATTGGTCGCAATAAAAATCTAATTCCAGGTGAAGTTTTATCAGCAATTATCAACGGTACAGAAGATTTGTTAGCTGAATTGCGTTCGTATGGCATAGATATTCATTCAACAGGTGGCGAAACAGCGGATGTTGGTGATTTAGTTCGCACCATAATCGTTGATTCAACTGTCATTTGCCGTATGAAAAAAACGGATGTAATTTCAAATGACCGCATTCAACCAGGAGATGTGATTGTTGGTTTGGCTTCTTATGGTCAGGCAACGTATGAGAAAGAATATAACGGAGGGATGGGAAGTAATGGTTTAACAAGTGCGCGCCACGATGTTTTCTTAAAAAGTTTAGCAAGTGAATTTCCAGAAAGTTTTGACCCCAATGTTCCAAGTGATTTAGTTTACAGCGGCACCAAAGATTTATTGGACTCAGTTGAAGGTTCACCAATAGATGCAGGAAAATTAGTTTTATCGCCTACACGAACATATGCACCTGTTATTAAAAAAATGCTCGAAAATCACCGAAATGACATTCACGGAATGGTACATTGTTCGGGAGGAGCGCAAACGAAAGTGTTACATTTTATTGATGAGTTACATATTATTAAAGACAATTTATTTCCAATTCCACCACTTTTTGAGATGATTCAGAAAGAGTCAGGTACAAGTTGGGAAGAAATGTACAAGGTTTTCAATATGGGACATCGCATGGAATTATATGTGAATGAGGACATTGCAAAAAGTTTAATTGAAATCTCTGAAAGCTTTGGCATTGAAGCAAAAATCATTGGTCGTGTTGAGTCTTCAGATTCTAAAAAGGTGACAATCAAAGGTGAAAAAGGGAATTTTGAATATTCGGCTTAATTTTTTCCAGAAAAACGAATTTTAAATAAATTTAATTTATACTTTTGCCGTCCGTTCATTGAACAAAGGAGGGATGGGTGAGTGGCTGAAACCACCAGTTTGCTAAACTGACGTACGGGTAACTGTACCGCGGGTTCGAATCCCGCTCCCTCCGCAACGAAGTAAAGGAGTAGCTCGATGAGAAACCGCAAAATTCATCTCATAGCATTGCGAAGAGCACCAAAGGCAATCTCGCTCCTTTCGCAACAAAGAGCAAACTTATTTATTTCAAAACTATTGCAGATTAGAAATAAATTACTACTTTTGCACTCGCTTTCCGAAAAACGTTTGGAAAGAATTGAAATAACTAGATGATTACTCGGGGCGTAGCGTAGTCCGGTCATCGCGCCTGGTTTGGGACCAGGAGGTCGCAGGTTCGAATCCTGCCGCCCCGACTAAGGGGGATGATCTTTCATCCCCCTTTTTTGATTTATCTAGTTATTACGTTAAAGTTGAAAGAGTTTTTTTCAACAACTTAGAAATGAAATTTGGTCCCGTAGCTCAGCTGGATAGAGCAACTGCCTTCTAAGCAGTAGGTCTTTGGTTCGAATCCAAACGGGATCACATAAGCACTGATTGTCAGTATTTTACATTTGACAACTACGGAAGTGACTGTAAAAAAAGGAGGTTCAATACCTCCTTTTTTTATTCAAATCCTTTTGATTTTTATTAATTATTAATCCTTAGTTTTTTTTGGTGAAGTTCTTTATTACCTCTAAAGTAAAAACCGTTGAAATACACAATTCTTTACTCTAAAGATTTTCAAAATTTTCTATTACGCTTTAAAATCTTAACTTTGCACTCCAATATGCTTAAAGAACGACAACTTCACGACAAAATTTTCACTCCTTTCATTTCTGAAGAGGAAATACAAGTGAGCATAACCAAGCTTACTCAAGCGCTCGCAAAGGATTACGAAGGAAAGGATTTGCTTTTCATCGCAATTTTAAATGGCGCGTTTATGTTTGCTTCTGATTTAATGAAGAAATTTCAAAATGATGTTGCGATTTCATTTGTGAAAGTGAGTTCGTATTACGGGACGCAAACTACTGGAAGAGTTGATGAATTGATTGGTTTAAACACCTCACTTCACGGAAAACACATCGTAATTTTGGAGGATATTGTTGACACAGGAATTACGATTGACAAAGTAATAACCCTATTGAATTCCAATTATCCCGAATCTGTTGAAGTTTGTACCTTGTTGTATAAACCAGAAGCTTATAAAGGAAAACACAAACCGAAATATATTGGATTTGAAATCCCAAATAAATTCGTTGTTGGTTATGGATTAGACTACAACGAATTGGGGAGAAATCTTAAAGAATTGTACCAATTAAAAGAAGAATAAAAATGTTAAACATCGTGCTATTTGGCCCTCCAGGTGCAGGGAAAGGAACACAATCCGAACGATTAATTGAAAAATATGATTTAGTACATCTTTCAACAGGAGATATGTTCAGAGCACATATTGAAAATGATACGGAACTAGGTCAACGTGTGAAACAAATAATGGCGGATGGATTTTTAGTTCCTGACTCTGTAACGATTGATATGTTGGAAGAAGAAGTTCAAAAACATCCAAACGCAAAAGGATATATTTTTGACGGTTTTCCAAGAACAGTTGTGCAAGCCGAAGCTTTAGATGCTTATTTAAGTAGTAAAGGACAAGCAATCAACACTGTTTTGCAACTAGACGTGCCAGAAGAGGTGATTAAAGAAAGAATTGAGCTTAGAAGTAAAGTGAGTGGTCGCGCGGATGATGCCGCTGAAAAGTTATTGAAACGTATCAATGAATATTTCACTAAAACGATTCATGTATTGCCTTACTATGTTGCTCAAAATAAAGTAACTACAATCAATGGAGTGGGCGAAATCGACGCTATTTCAGAAAAATTATACGCGGCAATCGAACCGCATTTAAATTAAATAATGGCCTCAGATAATTTTGTTGACTACGTAAAAATTCATTGTACATCAGGTAATGGCGGTGGAGGTTCTACGCATTTTCGTCGTGAAAAATATATCCCAAAAGGTGGTCCTGATGGTGGTGATGGCGGAAGAGGAGGACACGTAATTTTGCGTGGTAATAAACAACTATGGACTTTATTACATTTAAAATTCAAGAAACATATCAAGGCTGGACATGGTGCTCATGGTGCTGGTAACTTAAAAACCGGTTCTCAAGGTGAAGATGTTTACATCGATGTTCCCTTAGGGACTTTAGCAAAGGACGGCGAAACAGGAGAGGTTTTATTTGAAATCACGCAAGAAGGTGAGGAATTCATCATCCAACGTGGTGGAATGGGTGGAATGGGAAATAATTTCTTTAAATCACCAACAAATCAAACTCCTCGCTATGCCCAACCTGGTGAAGAAGGATTAGAAGGTTGGAAAATCCTTGAAATGAAAATCCTTGCTGACGTTGGTTTAGTTGGATTTCCGAATGCTGGAAAAAGTACTTTACTTTCGGTTATTACTGCCGCAAAACCTGAAATAGGCGATTATCCTTTTACTACTTTGCGTCCAAATTTAGGAATTGTTTCTTACCGCGATCACCGTTCATTTGTAATGGCTGATATTCCAGGAATTATTGAAGGAGCACACGCTGGTAAAGGTTTAGGTTTGCGTTTTCTACGCCATATTGAACGAAATTCTTTGCTATTATTCATGGTTCCAGCAGACAGTGACGATATCAAAAAAGAATACAAGATTCTTTTGAATGAACTGAAACAATACAATCCTGAATTATTACACAAAGAACGTTTATTAGCTATCACCAAATCAGACATGCTTGACGAGGAACTAATTAAGGCAATGAAAAAAGAATTGCCGAAAATCCCGTACGTGTTTATCTCATCCGTTGCACAACAAGGACTCGTGGAATTAAAGGATTTAATCTGGAAACATCTTAATGCTGATGAACAAGCTTGAGTCGATTGACCGAGCGATTGTTCTTTTTGTAAACGGTTTACACACGCCGTTGTTGGATGAAATTATGTGGTTTTTGTCAGGTCGTTTTAGTCTAATTCCTTTGTATCTATTGCTTTTGATTTTGCTAAAAAGTCAAAACTCTTGGAAAAACACTTTTATAATTTTGTGTGGTTTGACACTTTCAATTCTATTAGCAGATCAAATTTCAGTTCACCTTTTTAAAAATGGTTTTGAACGCTATCGACCTTCTCACAATGAAGAACTAAAACAGTTACTTCATTTTTATGAGGTAAAGCCTGGTGAATTTTACACAGGTGGAAAATATGGTTTTGTGTCTTCTCATGCTGCTAACTTTTTTGCAATGATTGCGTTTATCTATCCTTTTTACAAAGAAAAAAAGAAATGGATTTTGACAGGTTTATTTCTTATTGGAATTTTAGTTGCAATAAGTCGCATCTACTTGGGAGTTCATTACTTTTCAGATGTACTTATCGGCGCTGCATTAGGGATTTTAGTAGGTTTTTCAATTCGAGCTTTGATTATTGTATATTTCAAAAGAAATGCAATTTCTGAATAAAATCCATTAATAAAAACAAACTTAACTACATCTTACAACAAACCTACCTCCTACTTGTCCATTAATTACTGAGATATAACCAAATGAAAATTCTTATAAATTACCTTTCCAAATACAAAATGCTGGTCTTTTTAGCACTTGTTTTAGCCAGTACCAACCAAGTTTTCTCCTTGTTAGACCCTTATATTTTTGGTAGAATCCTCGATAGTTTTGCTTCACACCCAAAAGATTATACGGAATCCCAATATATTAAAGGTGTATTATTATTAATCGGAGCTGCGATTGGTGTTGCGATGGTCAGTAGAATCGCAAAAGCATTTCAAGATTATTGCATTAATTTGATTATTCAAAAATTAGGTGCTGACATTTATACTGATGGTTTAAAACACACATTACAAGTTGCTTATAATGAGTTTGAAGATCAACGAAGCGGTGAGACATTGAATATCCTTCAAAAAGTTCGAACAGATTCAGAACGATTCATCATAAGTTTCATCAATGTGTTGTTTGTCTCATTAGTCGGAATTGCTTTTGTAATGGTATATGCATTTACGGTTCAGCCAGGTTTAATTTTACTGTATTTACTTTCTGCGCTTGGTTTGAGCTTCTTTATTAGCTTCCTTTCCAAACGAATCAAAAAAGTGCAAATGACCATCATGAGTGAAACCAAGCAATTAGCAGGAAGTACCACTGAAAGTTTGCGCAATATTGAATTGATTAAAAGCTTAGGATTAACACAGCAAGAAACAGCACGATTGAATGATAGAACTCGTAAGATTTTAGTGCTGGAATTAAAAAAAGTACGCCAAATACGAAGTATCAGTTTCATACAAGGAACAACCGTAAACCTCTTACGTCAGTCGATAATGTTTGTTTTGTTGTATTTACTTTTCAAAGAAAATCTGACGCTAGGACAAATCATGACCTTGCAATTTTATTCTTTCTTTATTTTCGGACCTTTGCAAGAGGTTGGAAATGTGATAATAGCCTATCGCGAAGCTGAGGTATCTTTGAATAATTTCGAAAAAATAATCAATACACCAATTGAAGTAAAACCAGAAAATCCAGTTCCTTTAAATGCAATTCAGAAATTAGCTTTTAACAATGTTACTTTTCGTCATAAATCGGCAAATTATGATGCCTTAAGAAATATTTCTTTTGAAGTTCAAGAAGGCGAAACCATTGCATTCGTTGGGCCAAGTGGTTCTGGAAAAAGTACTTTAGTGAAATTATTGGTTGGTTTGTATTCCACTCCAAAAGGAACGATTTTGTATAATGAAATAGATTCTAATTCCATCGATAAAAATGAATTACAACAACAATTGGGATTTGTGACACAAGACACGCAACTTTTCGCAGGAACAATTCGTGAGAATTTACTTTTCACCAAGCCTGATGCAACAGAAGAACAATTGAATTTTGCTTTAAGTCAAGCCGCTTGTGACAGTTTAATAGCAAGAAGCGAATTTGGAATCGACACAGTTATTGGCGAAGGCGGAATGAAACTTTCTGGTGGAGAAAAACAACGATTATCGATTGCTCGAGCATTGTTGAGAACACCAAAATTATTAGTTTTTGACGAAGCAACCTCAGCATTAGATTCCATTACAGAAGAGGCTATTTCAAATACCATTCGTTCGATTGGAAATCAAAAAGAACACATAACCGTTTTGATTGCGCATCGTCTTTCTACGATTTTGCACGCTGACAAAATTTTCGTTTTAGAAAAAGGTGTCATTATTGAAACAGGAAAACACAGTGAATTATTAGCCGAAAAAGGATTGTATTATGCAATGTGGCGTCAACAAATTGGAGAACGACGAGATTGATAATTCTTGGAAACGATTTAAATTTCCTATCAGATTCCTACAACTTCTTAACCAAATCAATCAAACGATTGGAGTATCCTGCTTCGTTGTCATACCATCCTGAGATTTTAACCAATTTGCCCATAACAATTGTCAATTGAGAATCAAACAAACAACTTAAAGGACTTCCTAAAATATCAACAGAAACAATTGGATCTTCCGTGTAACCCAAAATTCCTTTTAAATTAGTTTCTGAAGCTTTTTTCATTGCTGCATTCACTTGTTCTACTGTAACTTCTTGTTCTGTAAACATTGTCAACTCCGTCATTGAACCATCAGCAACAGGAACACGTACACTACCTCCTGTCATTTTTCCTTTGTATTCAGGGAAAATTTTAATCACCGCTTTTGCAGCCCCCGTTGAAGTTGGGACAATTGAATTTGCAGCAGCGCGTGCTCTTCTTAAGTCTTTGTGAGGTGCATCATGTAAACGTTGATCGGACGTATAGCTATGGACTGTAGAAATGTAAGCGTAATCAATTTGGAATAAAGAACGCATCACAGCAATCATTGGTGCAACGTTATTGGTGGTACAAGAAGCGTTAGAAATAATAGAATCGTTTAATTTGAGTACTTCATCATTCACACCAAGAACTAATGCAGGAATATCGGCATCTGATGCGGGTGCAGAAATCACTACTTTTTTTGCACCAGCTGTAATATGTTTGTTCGCAGCTTCTCTTGTTAGAAACAACCCTGAAGATTCTATTACGATGTCAATTCCATTTTTTCCCCAAGCAATTAACTCTGGATTCTTTTCGTGAGTAAAAATAACTTTTTTTCCGTTTTCAAAAGTTACCTCATCTCCTTCAATTGTAAAACCAAGTGGAAATGTACGATGAACACTATCATATTTCAATAAATGCATTAGTGTTTTGGTATCAGCGGGGTCATTTACCATGGCAATATTTACGGCACTATCCAATAAAGCTAAGCGTGTAAAATAACGACCTATTCTTCCAAAACCATTTACTCCTACATTTTTCATAATCTCTAATTTAAAACACAAATGTAACGAACAATAAGAATTAGAATAAGTTTACAATTGTAACGAATCATAATTTATTCTAATAAAAAGCAAAAAAAAAGACACTCAAACAAAGTGCCTTTCCATTTAATTCAGTTTAAGCTTACAAATATTCTTCAATCGATTGAACTTGATTATTTTCATCAGTAAATACAACAAGTGGAATAAACGTCTCTAATTCTTCATCATTTAAAGAACAGAAAGTTAAAATATGCACAGTGTCTCCCTCTTTTGCATGTAAAGCCGCTCCACCATTCATGCAAACCATACCGGTTCCTCTTTCACCTGGAAGTACATAAGTCATAATTCGAGAGCCATTAGATGCATTGTTGACATAAACTTGCTCATACTTTTTTAGGTTGGCTGCTTCCATTAAAGCAACGTCTAGAGTTATTGAACCTTTGTACTCAACATTCGCTTCAGTTACTCTTACTGTATGAATTTTTGACTTTAAGATTGTATATTCCATTATATTGATTTGGGTGCGAAAATAGTAATTTAATAGTAAATATAAATTATTAAGATTTAACACAAAAATAGTCTGTTACAAAAGGATGATCTAACCAACCTTTATCGAATTGAGCGGCTACAGTTCCACAACCTGCATTTATTTCAAGAAGTATTGGTTCTTTATCAGTCAATGCAATATCAAAAGCAATTAAAGGAAGTTCTAAATATTCATTACAAGTTTTCTCAACTACATTTAAAACATCATTCCAAAGAGGCATTTGATAATCAAAAATTACCTTGCCAGATATTGGATTTTTATCTAAAACCTCACCTGTCCTATCCAAACCTTTGGTTGAAATCTTTCCTGACCTTAAATCAATAGATGCGCTGTATGATCCACCATTTACCATGTGGTCAGTTATTTTTCCACCATTCATTTGAATTGAAGCCGCAACTGGAAATTTTTCTTCTTTCGATTTATTATAAATAACGTACCTAATTGTTCCACAATAATCAGACCCCTGTAATTCAATTATATCTTTATGATTGTAAACAAATGCTTGATAAATGTGATTGTCTAAAATTGTATCTTTTGGTGTTAACAAATGAATACCTACTCCTCCATTTGAAAATCTTGGTTTGACCAACACACGTGAAGTTTCTGACAACCTTAAAAGTGACTCAAAAGTTCTATTCTCAATAATAACGCGTGCATTTTCACCAGTCACTAAAAATAGTTCAGGAATTGCTATTCCAGCTTTAAGCATTCGCTCATACATTTTATGCTTATCGTAAGTGATTTCTTTTCGTTCTAACTTAATCTTATCATAAATACCATGCGTAATACTTCGTGGAATTATTTTCATTAATTCTTCATGAGATATATCAGAAAAAAGATTTACTACCTTAGTGTAGAAGGAGGTATGAAATAAAATAGTTTTAGGACCAACTTTGATTCCATTTCGCTTAAGTAATTGATAATAAAATTTATTGTATTCAATTAACTCTTTAATCGTTTTTAAAAACCCTATTTTGTTAATACGTTTGTTAACACTTCGAAAATAACCTGGTATTTTTTTTACTTTTCCAAACATATTGATTTTTTAGAAACTAATTGATTTCGTTTAAGTAATGACGTTTGTTAAATAATAATTTTGCAACAAAAATAACTACATTTGCGTTTCAAAAAACACTAAACTACTACAGATACAATGTTTGCATCGCAATTCGAATCTAACAAGAATAACACAAAGGCAAACTATAACGAAATTGAAACAATTAAAATCACTTTAAAAGAGATTTTAAATTCTAGTTTAGGAGAAAATTCAACTTTCGAAACAGCTAAAATCTTTCTGGAAAAATCAATTAAAAACGTTAAATCCTCAATTGTTCTTGATGATGATTATTTACAAAATCATCAATATTTAAACTTGCACTTAGAAAAAGTCAATCATAAACTAAAAAAGTCTCCTGAATCTTTTTATATCGGAATAGTTGAAACACTAGATGATTGGAAGAAGAAAAAAACAATTTTAAAAAAACCAATCATAGGAAAAATCGTTCGCTTACTATATTTCATCTTTTACAGAATTTTGCCAAAACTTAGATGGTATCAGTTTATTACTTTTAATAAATCGAAACGTTTGTTATCCAAAGCTGAAGTATTAGGTCGTTTCGTTTATAATGGATTTGAAATATGCGACTTCTTCCAAGTAAAATCAAATTTCCATGTTTTCATATTACAAAGAAAAAGAGAACCTTTGAAACAATCTACAAGTGAAGGCGTACTACTCAAGATTAATCGAATTGGCAAAAACGGAAAACTTATTAAAGTGTACAAATTGAGAACCATGCATCCTTATTCTGAATATCTTCATGAATACATGATTAAAACGTATGGTTTTAATGAAAAAGGAAAAATTAAAAATGATTTTAGAGCAGCCAAATGGGCGAAAGTGTTCCGTAAATATTGGTTGGATGAATTGCCTCAATTACTTAATGTCCTAAAATTTCAAATGAAGCTAGTAGGTATTAGACCTGTTAGTGAAAGTTACTTTAATTCACTACCTAAGGAAATTCAAGAGAAAAGAATTAATCATAAACCAGGTTGTATTCCCCCATACGTCGCACATGATTTTGGAACATCTAAAGAAAGTGTTTTAGAAGCAGAATTAATTTATATGGATAAAAAACTAAAAAATCCTTATACAACTGACATAAAGTATTTTTTTGTTTCTATCTTTAAAATAGTTTTCAAAGGAAAACGTTCTTCTTAAACAACAAAATTAATGAATCGTAACTTTATAAAAATCCTATTTTCAATACTATTAACTGTTAGTTTATATTCTTGTAAAACAGCCGAAAAAACACTTTACTTTCAAGGAGAATTATCACAACAGAATGCTCAATTGCATGAAAAATTCATTCCTATTATTAAAGTTAATGATTTATTAGAAATTAAACTTACCGCATCAAATGAAGAGGCCGTTAAAATGTTAACTCCAGAAATTCCAAATGCTCGTTCAACAGTAACTTATTCTTCAGGGGGGGTTGCTAAAGGTGGTTTTTTGGTGAATAGTCAAGGGGAAATTGAATTGCCATTTATTGGAAAATTTGTGGTTGCCAACAAAGGTAGAGAAGAGGTTGAAAATGAAATTGAGAAAAAACTTAGCGAATATATCCAAAATCCGATTGTTCAAATTCAAATCATCAACTTTAAGGTAACTATTCTAGGAGATGTTAAAATACCAGGAACCTACAATGTTCCTAACGAAAAAATGACAATAATGGAATTGGTTGGTATTGCTGGTGACTTAAATATTTCAGGAAGAAGAAAAGAAGTCAAATTAATTAGAGAAGAAAATGGCGTTTTGAAAGAATATACTATTGATTTGACACAAAAAAATATTTTCAATCAAAACACCTATTTCTTGCAGCAAAATGACATTGTGTATGTTAAACCTAATCGAGCTAAATTAAGTAATGCAAACGTTAGTCAAATATTCTTACCTGTAATTTCAACATTTTCAATCCTGCTTAGTGCAATTAGTATATTAACAAAATAATGGAAGATAACCAAATTAGTTTTTTTGACAACGAACCAAGTCAAAAGATAAATTACAAGGAAATTGCGCTTAAGTACGTCTATAGATGGAAGTTATTTGCAGTATTAATTGCTGGAGCTTTTGTTTTTTCTACAATTTATTTAAGATACAAGGTTCCTCAATTTGAGGCTTCAACAACCATTTTAATAAAAAACAATCAAAAGGGTGGTTCAGGAATGTCAGAAACGTCAGCCTTTGAAGATTTATCCATTTTTGCTGATGGAAATTCTATTGAAAATGAAAAAGCAATTTTAAGTTCCCGAAATCTAATGCGAAACGTAATCAATCGTTTGAGATTGAGAGAAGAATATTATGCTGTTGGAAAAGTTACAGGATTTAAAAGAAGAGAGATCTATAATTTAAGTCCGTTAAATGTAAACATTTCAAAAAGCGATTCTGCCACAACTGCTGAATTTTCGTTTAGCACAGCAATCACAATTTTAAATCATCAATATGTTTCTCTTCAGCAAGTTAATGGTGGAAAAAAAAGGACTTATGCGTTAAACAAATGGTTGAATGTAAAAAAAGGGGTGAAGATTAAAATTTCAAAAAATGAGTACTTTAATGACGATGTTATTGGAAGAAACTATGAATATAAATACATTCCACTTGAATCAGCAGTAAACAAATATTTAGGAAAAATTACAATTTCTCAACTAGGCGCTGGATCTACCATTTTAACAATTAAAATGAAAGATAATTCTAAAGAAAAGGCGCAAGATATTTTGGATGAATTAGTCAATCAATATAATGAAGATGCGATTAGTGATAAAAACATTATATCAAAAAACACCTCAGATTTTATTAGTGATCGCGTTCGTGTCATTTCAAAAGAACTAGGAGACATTGAAGACTCTGCAAAGATTTTCAAAAACAACAACGATTTAACAGATGTTGAGTTCGAAACTGAATCTGGAGTTTATTCAGCAAAAGATATCCGTTCGAAATACATTGAAGCAAATACGCAATTACAGTTAAGTTATATGATGCTTGATCATCTTCAGACTAACAATCGACCGGATGACTTAATTCCAATAAACCTTGGACTTTCGGATAACCGAATAGAAAATATTATTCAAGAACATAATAAATTGGTGATGGAACGCATTGAGGAATTAAAAACCACAACGCTTAAAAATCCAAAGATTATCAATCTTTCCAATCGAATTAGTGAGTTTAAAATCAACATTGAAACAAGTATTAAAAACTTAATTCAATCTAAAAAAAGAATTCTCTTAGAAATAGAAAAAGAAGAGGCAAGGATAGATAGAAATCTTGCTAGAATGCCTGGTTTTGAAAAAGATTTAAGAGGAATTATTCGTCAGCAAGAAATAAAAGAAGCACTTTACATTTACTTACTCCAGAAGCGTGAAGAAGCACAAATTGCATTGGCTGTTGGAATCGGAAATGCAAAAATCGTTGACTCAGCATACAGCAATGGAAGTATAGTATCACCTAAAAAAACATTTATTTATGCAGGCTCTTTAGTTTTTGCGTTGATTTTTGGGGTAATTATAATATACCTAGGCGAAACCCTTTACGACAAGGTAAATTCAAAACAAGATATTGAAAAATTAAAATTACCATTCATTGGAAATATTCCTTTAGGTCAAGCTGGACAACAAATTGTAATTTCAAGAGGAAGTAAAACTGCTATTTCTGAAGCATTTAGAACCTTGAGAACAAATGTTGACTTTATTTTACAAAACAAAAAGGGTCCAAAATTCATTTTTGTTACCTCATCTGTAGCGAAGGAAGGAAAATCGTTTACAGCAGTTAATTTGTCATTATCAATTGCCCTCTCAAATAAAAAAGTATTACTGGTTGGACTTGACCTTCGTGCACCAAAATTGGAACAGTATATTGGTAAAGATCGATCAAAAGGAATAACAAACTTTATTATTGATGAAGAATTAACACTCGACGATTTGATTTACACAACTGAATTGAATAAAAATGTAGATATTCTTCCTTCAGGAGATATTCCGCCGAATCCCTCTGAGTTAATCATGAGTAACCGTATTGACCAAATTTTTAAAGAAATCGGTGAAAAATATGATTACATAATCGTCGATACAGCGCCGGCAGGTATTGTAACAGATACTTTTCTTTTAACAAAATATGCTGATATTTTCTTATACATTGTTCGTGCACATGAACTTCCGAAAAAAATGCTAAATATTCCAATAGAGATTAATAAAGAAAAACGTCTACCTAACATGAATATTCTATTGAATGGTACGCAGGCTAGCAAAGGCTACGGTTATGGCTACGGATACGGATATGGTTACGGATACGGTTATGGTTATACCCAAGGATATTATGAAGACGACACAAATAAACCTAAAACCTTAGTTCAACGTCTGAATCCTTTAAATTGGTTTAAATCTTAGTTGGATTAAATCTCTATGCCCACAGGACAATGGTCTGAACCCAAAACTTCATTTAGAATAAAGGCATCTTTAACGTTTGGAAGAAATGGCTCAGAAACTAGAAAATAATCAATACGCCAGCCTATATTTTTTTGTCGCGCACCAGCACGATAACTCCACCAAGTATATTTAATTATCTCAGGATATTTATTTCTAAATGTGTCAACTAATCCATTTGAAGTAAAGTTATTCATCCCGTCAATCTCCTCTTGCATGTAACCAGCAGACTTATTGTAATTGTCTTTTGGACGCGCTAAATCGATTGCTTTATGTGCAACATTAAAATCTCCGCAAACAACAACTGGTTTTGATTGCTCTAAATTTTTCAAATAATTTAAAAAATCTGAATCCCACTTTTGACGATAATCTAAACGTGCCAACTCACTTCCAGAATTAGGTACATAAACACAAATCAAGAAAAAATCTTCAAACTCTAAATTGGTAATTCTTCCTTCTTGGTCATGCTCTTCCATTCCCATATCATAAGTAACATTTAATGGGAGTTTTTTAGTTAAAATCGCTGTGCCAGAATAACCTTTTCGTTCAGCACCATTAGCATAAACAGCATATTCTTTTAATCCGACAACAGCTTCTTTAACTTGTTCTGGAGTTGCTTTTGTTTCTTGTAAACAAATAACATCAACATTCAAATCAAGCATATCTTGTACAAACGTACGACCAGTTATGGCACGAATTCCGTTTACGTTAAAGGAAATAATCTTCATAAATTAATCGTTGCTTTTACATTGTTCTTCAGGTCTAGCGCCGCATAAACCACAAGCAGCACCTTCTTTTTGTAACATCGGATTATTACTTGCACAAGTACCAGCAAATTTTCCGTCTTTTTTAACCAATATTTTTATAGCAATTCCAGCAAAAGCAAGTCCAAGCAATAAAATCGTTAACAATACAACAGCCATTTTCTATTTTTTAATTGGTAAATTTAGTTCTATTTAATCCTTTTTAATAACTCGTCCAGAATTATATTCGTTTTTTAACAAAATTGAAGGATTGCCATAATACCACAAATCTCCTTCTCCATTTAATTCCACTTTCAGCTTACAATTGTCAGCATTTATTTTTGAAAGTATAGGCGAAATCGAAATCACTGAAATCGAGTCTTGTACTTGTAATTCGCGTGTATCAAAATACCCACTTCCATCAATGTCAACTCTGAAAAACTTTGTAAAACCTTTTAACGTAAAATCCCCCCATCCATGTGGAACCAGAAAATTTAAACTATTTGCATTCAATAGAAAATTTATTGACCCAGCACCATCTTCAATTTCAACGTTCAAATTATCCAGATTTAGAATTCCTTTGTTTACTAACGAATCAGTTCCCTTAAAATAAATTTCTTTTAGATTTCGTATGTGAATTTCAACGGCTACTTTTCTTTTTTGGTAACCTAAAAAATTACATCTATTCAAATTTTTAATCTTTAAAATCGAATTCTCTGAACTCACATCTATTAAATTTATAAGGTTTTTTCCTGCCTTAATTTCAACAAAATCCAACGAATCTTGAATCAAGCTATATTTAATATGTTCATACAATTCAAGTTTTTCAAAAGCAGTAACAGGAATTATTTTAGTTGTTTGTGCGCCTGCTGATTTCCAACAAGTGCGTTCATTTGCTTTTTTGCAACTAGAAAAAACAACAACAAGCAATCCTAAAACAAGTAACTGTCTCATTTCTTCTTGTAATTTAAAGTGTAACCAAGCCCCAACTCCATATAATCTGCTTTAGCAAAATGTGATTTTAACGTAAAATTGAATAAAATTCCATTCGGAAATTGATACCGACTGCCAATTCTAAAATAAACTGGCCCATCGGGTTTGTAAACATCTCGAACGTAAGCACCTGCTCCGAAAAGAAAACTAAAGCGTTCAAATGGAACAATATAACCCGCAAACAAAGCGGCTTGAATAATACTTAATTGTGTTTTTGGAACAAGTGGCTCAACTCCAAGAATCGCTTGTTTTGAAAATAAATCAACAGCTAATTCTAATCCTGCCTTATGAGTAAAAATTCTTCGTGTAAAAAGACTCAAGGAATAAACTGGATATCTTCTAGTTCCAATAGGATTCATTTCTTTCATTGAAAAGATTCCTAAAGCGCCGAATAGCCATTTTTTCAGAGGAAGACTACTTTTTATGGTGGAATTCAAAGCTTGTTCTTTGCTTAATACTCGACCGTATCCAAGAGATAAATAAGGAAGATTGATTCCAAAATTTGGGACTTTGAAAGCGGCGTTGCTAAAATGCGTTAAATCTAAACCTAAAGTCACAAAATTCTTTCCAAAGTTGTAATTAGCTTTTGTTCCGATAACAATCATTGCGTTAATTTTGGAGGCTATCGCATTGTTTTTTGGATTGTAAATTGGATCAAAAGTCTTTGTCGTATAACCTAAGCCAAAACCCATTTTCCAATTCCACTCAAAGTTGTTCTTTTTAATCATCGGCAATTCTGCAAATCCAGACAAACCAATATATCTTCCCAATAAATCGTTATTTCCAACAGAACCAACAAACAAGGTTGCACCAACTTTTGGTTCTCGATATGCTTGATGCCAATTTTTAGAACCACGCGTTTGAACGAAATAGGTAAACTCCATTGCCTTCGCTGATTCTTGTGGTAAATGCCCAAGCGTTCCTCGATGAGCAGCTAAAAAACCAAGCTTTTGACGAAACTCAAAACCATACTCGCTCTTCATTTGCGAATGAACAAATGAGACGAAAAACACCAAGTTTGCTATAAAAAAAAGTCTTTTCACGAATTAACAAAGTTAAACAAAGGAAAATGAGTAATAAACTTAATTTTGCAAAAAAAAATATGGACGCAAGACTTGTTGCTTTTGAACGCTTATTGAACGTGATGGATGAACTCCGTGAAAAATGTCCGTGGGACCAAAAGCAAACGATGGAAACCTTGCGAAACCTTACTATTGAAGAAACTTACGAGCTTGCAGATGCTATTACAGAAAACGATTTAAATGCAGTAAAAGGTGAATTAGGCGATTTATTTTTACACCTTGTTTTTTATTCGAAAATTGGAAAAGAAAAAGGTGCTTTTGATGTTGCCGACGTTCTAAATACCATTTGCGAAAAATTGATTTATCGTCATCCGCACATTTACGGAGATGTGGAAGTGAAAGATGAAGAAGAAGTGAAAGCAAATTGGGAAAAATTAAAATTGAAAGAAGGAAAAAAATCAGTTTTGGAAGGAGTGCCCTCTTCCCTACCCGCTTTAGTTAAAGCAACTCGTATCCAAGAAAAAGCCAAAGGAATTGGTTTTGAATGGGATAATCGAGAAGATGTTTGGAAAAAAGTAGAAGAAGAATTGGCGGAATTTAAAGTGGAAGTGGATAATAAATCGGAACACATCGAAGAAGAATTTGGCGATTTATTGTTCTCATTAGTCAATTATGCTCGCTTTATTGATATTTCTCCAGAAAGTGCTTTAGCTTTCACCAATCAGAAATTTATAAAACGTTTTCAATTGATGGAAGAACTGATTACTTCCGATTCGAAAGACATAAATTCAATGAGTTTAGAAGAAATGGACACTTACTGGGACCGAGCAAAATTGATACTTAAAAACAAATTATGAGTGATTTTGAAATTCAAATAATAGAAACTGCTGTTCTCGCAGTGATTGTTGTTGGTGTTAAACTTGTTTCGAGAAGTTCCGTAAATCGTTTATTGAACAAAATGGATTTCGATTTGAAACGCAAACAAATTTCTCATCGAATCATCAATCTTTTCCTGACGATTTTTGTGGTTACAGTTCTCGCAGGAATTTGGAACATCCACCGAGATCAATTAATTGTTTTTATGACTTCTGTCGTAACAGTACTTGGTATCGCGTTTTTTGCCCAATGGTCGATTCTTTCAAACATTACATCTAGTCTCATTTTGTTTTTCAATCATCCTATGAAAATCGGTCAGCGTATTCGGGTTGTGGACAAAGAATATGACATTTCAGGTGAATTAATCGACATTTCTTTTTTCTTTCTTTATATCAAAAGCGACGATGGCGAATTGATTACAATTCCAAATACGATTGTTCTTCAGAAAACGATTGTTACCAAAATTTAAGGTTTATAGGTTAAAAATGTGTGCAATGGCATTAATTCCACAACACCCAATTCATTCGTAAAAACATCTGATTGATTGACGGTTACGATTATTGCTTTTTTCATATCGAAAAATTTCATCGCTTCATACGCACCTTTTAATTCGCGTTCTTGCGTTTCGAAATTGAAATCAAAACAAACTTGATAGAGAGATTTCACTTGTTCTTTTTCAAAAACAACAAAATCACATTCAAATTTTTCCTTGAAATAATAGATAGAAGAATAAGAACGTCTCAAATGCAAGAACACTAAGTTCTCTAATCTACGACCATTTTCTTCTGTAAAAACGATTGAAAGATTTGTAAATAAGCCCAAATCGATGGTATAAACCTTCTTCGGGTTGCGTACTTGTGCTTTCAAAGAATAACTAAACATTGGGACACTTGCAACTAAATAGGCATTTTCCAAATGAGAGATATATTCCAACAAAGTGCTCACTGATTTAAACTGAAATAGCGTTGAAAGTTTATTCGCTGAATACGTTTTCCCGATATTCGAAAGTAGATAGATTGCCAATTTCCGTAAGGTTTGCACGTCGCGAACACCGTATCTTACAGCTATGTCACGATACAAGATATCATCCCAAAGTTGATGTAAAACCAATGGGTTATTTGTTTTTAAATATTCAGGAAAACCACCAATTTGCATATATTTCAAAGCATTATCAGTGTTGCTTTCCAATTTTGAAAAAGTTAAAAATTCAGTATAAGAAAAAGGAAATAATTCGGAAGATAAATGGCGACCAGTCAATTTTGTTCCTAGTTCTTTGCTTAATAAATTTGCATTTGAACCAGTAACAACCACTTGAAAACCTTCATCTAATTTCTGACGAACATACCATTCCCAATTCGAGAGCATTTGTATTTCATCGAAAAATAAATGCGTGAATTTATCACGTTCTATAATTGCATCCAAGCGACGAAAATCATCTAACTCAAATCCTGCAAGACGTGGATCTTCAAAATTTATAAAGAGCGAAACGTCCTTGTTTTGTGCGATTAATTGATACATCAATGTACTTTTCCCACATCGACGTATTCCTGTTATGATATTCACAAAATTTTCTATAAGTGTATAATTATGAACATCTTCGCGTTCTGTTCCCAAAACGCGACGTTGCAAGCCTCTCTTTTGAAATGCGATTACCTCCTCTATTTGAAACTGACTAACCATAACTTTATTTGATACAAAACTACAATATTATTCATTACAATCAAACATTTTTATTTATTACTAAACAATATTTTTATTTGATAGTAAACTATAACTTTATTTGATAGTAAACTATAACTTTATTATTAAGAAAATAGATTACAGTACAAAAATTAAATTATTTGATTAAAATTAAGCTATGCCAATTGCTTCAAACCTTTAGCTGTAAAAAGAGAATTCATCTGTGAGATTGCCACTTGATTGAGTTGTAAAATACGTTCTTCGGATGTGAAATTCTGTTGAATAAGTAATGCGTTTATACTTTCCATATTACTCAAAACAACTAATTGTTCCAAAGTGGCTTGATCGCGGATATTTCCATTCACTGCTGGATTTTGATTTTTCCATTCTTGGGCAGTCATTCCGAAAAGCGCTACGTTTAATAAATCAGCCTCATTGGCATAAATCATCTTGGCTTGTTCTTTTGTTAAAGAAATAGGAATTAAATTCTCTTTTATTGCATCCGTATGAATCTGGTAATTGATTTTTGAAATAACCCGTTACACCGACCATTGAAGATTGTGTTGGTTATTCTCTTCAATTTTTAATCGTTTAATTTCGGTAATAAGATAAAGTTTGAATTCTGTTGACACCCAAGAAGCAAATTCTAAAGCTATTTCAGAATGAGCGAAAGTTCCACCATTTTTTCCTATTGAACTTATGATTCCAATTGCTCCAGTACTTTCAATCCATCTTGTAGGAGACAGTGTGAAAGCATTACTTCCTGATTCATTTAATAAGGAGTCGAATTCGACCCCTTTAAAAAATGGATTATTCAATTTTTTCCATAAACCCAAAAATTCTATGGTAGATTTTGAACGCATTCAATTTTTAACAACATCTTTCGGCTCAATTGGGTTTTTCTTTCGAGCTATATCTGATAGAGAAATGTAACTTTCTCCTTTATCTTTCTTAAAACTAACTTTTAATCCATTTACAATTATTTCCTTTTTCATACTTTAATTTTTAAATTAAATATACGAAATTATAATCATAATAAAGATTATATATTAATCAGTAATACGAAAATGAATGAAAGCTTAGCGAGTAACTAATTTCAGTAATTAAAATCTTACTAAACTTGAAAGGAATACGTACTTTACTTCTTACCTCTTAATCGGATAACACAAGAAATACTTCTCAACTGGCTGAGCTAAAGCGGAAATGTTTAAATTATCAGAAGCTTTTGTCAAGTCAATAATATCACCGTTTTTCATTAGCATATTGATATTTTGCTTGTCTTGGTTGTAAGCTTTGTTGGTCAACACATCTGAATAGACAAAATAATCAACCTCATCACCTTCTAAATCATAAAGTGAGCGAGCAAATTCTTTCTCGAAATCGATTCTAGCTTGCGTAAATGGCTCTTTTGAAATTTCTATTTTGAATAAATTTCTGTTGACAATTGCTTTAGAAAGATGCGCTAAAATTTTATCCGAATCATTTTGCCATTCTTTGATTGCGCCTAAAATATCGTAATCGTCTAATTGTGCAAAGCAATCTAAAACTTTTGGATTCTGCTCAAAATCTTCTTGCGTTACATCATTTTCTAAGAAAAATTTCAAAGCAGTACTGGCGAAAACAGGATGACCATTTTTCACTAATCGTTTAGCTCTTCGCAAAGCATGAATCAACATGTGCTCAGCAACAACAACCGTTTTATGAAGATAAACTTGCCAATACATCAATCTTCGAGCAACGATAAATTTCTCAATGGAATAGATTCCTTTTTCTTCCAAAACTAAATTTCCTTCGTGCACATTAATCATTTCAATCAAACGATCGGAACCAATTATTCCTTCGCTTACACCTGAATAAAAGCTATCGCGATTCAAATAATCCAAGCGATCCATATCTAATTGACTGGAAACCAATTGATGTAAAAACGGTTTAGAATAGGTGTTGTTAAAAATCAAAAGCGCACGACTTAAATCATCACCGAATTCTTTACTGATTCGCTCAATGAAATAACCAGAAATCTTTTCATGGCTAACTCCACAAACAATATCGTATTCCAACGCATGACTAAAAGGTCCGTGACCAATATCGTGCAATAAAATCGCCAAATTAACCGCTCGTTCTTCTTCAAGTGTGATTTCATGACCTTTGCGTCGAATCGTTGCAACGGCTTGTGTCATCAAATGCATTGCTCCTAAAACATGGTGAAAACGCGTGTGAATTGCACCCGGATAAACCAAATGACTAAGTCCCAATTGCATAATTCTACGAAGACGTTGCATGTAAGGATGTTCGATGACATCAAAAATAAATTCGTCGGGAATCGAAATAAAACCATAAACTGGGTCGTTTACTATTTTCTTCTTGTTATTTTGGTTTAAATTAGGTCGCAAGTGCTTAACTTTAAATTTCTATTCAAAACTATTAAAAATAAGACAAATGCAGGGTAAAATTCTTTGGGCAGACGATGAAATTGAGTTGTTGAAACCTCATATTCTATTTTTAGAATCAAAAGGTTACAGTGTTGACCCCGTTACAAACGGAATGGACGCTATCGATAAAGTTCAAGAAAAAGCCTACGACATTATCTTCTTGGATGAAAATATGCCTGGAATTTCCGGCTTAGAAGCATTAACTAAAATAAAGGAAATCAATCCATTGGTTCCTGTGGTGATGATTACCAAAAGTGAAGAAGAATACATAATGGAAGAAGCTATCGGTAGCAAAATCGCCGATTACTTAATCAAACCTGTGAATCCAAATCAGATTTTATTGAGCATCAAAAAGAATTTGGACCACAGCAAATTAGTTTCACAAAAAACAAATTCCAACTATCAACAAGAATTTCGCCAGCTGGGAATGTTACTAAATGGCCGATTAGATGCACAAGAATGGAGCGATTTGTATGCTAAATTGGTTTTTTGGGAATTAGAATTAGATAAAATTGAAGATTCTGGGATGCGTGAAATCTTGGAGATGCAGAAAAAAGAAGCGAATCACTTGTTTGCTGATTTCATCGAAGACAATTATTTGGATTGGATGAACGGAACAGAAGATGCGCCGCAAATGATTCATTCCTTGATAAAAGATAAAATCGCACCAAAAATTGGCAAGAATCAACTCGCCGTTTTAGTTATTGATAATTTACGTTACGACCAATGGAAAATGGTGGAGCCTATTTTTACTAAATACTTTGTGAAAGAAGAAGAGGAAATCATTTACTCGATTTTACCAACAGCGACTCATTACGCTCGAAATGCCTTTTTTGCTGGTTTGTTGCCCTCTGAAATTGAGAAGCGCTTTCCAAATTTATGGAAAAACGAAGAAGATGAAGGCGGTAAAAATATGCACGAGAAAGACTTTTTAGAAGCAAATTTGAAGCGTTTAGGCAAGAATGTAAAATGGTCGTATCATAAAATCACGAATGTTGAGGCAGGTAAAAAACTAGCTGATAACTTCAATACGATTAAAGACAACGATGTGAATTTTATCGTTTACAATTTCGTTGATATGCTTTCTCACGCTCGTACGGAGATGGAAGTTATTCGTGAATTGGCTGAAAACGAAGCCGCTTATCGTTCGATTACTGTTTCTTGGTTGGAACACTCTCCCCTATTGGAAATCATTAAGAAAATAGCAGATGCTGGAATGCGTTTGGTAATTACAACCGACCATGGAACAATTCGTGTGAAAAACCCTGTGAAAATCGTTGGGGAACGCAATACGAATACTAATCTTCGGTACAAAGCTGGACGTGGTTTGAATTATAATGCCAAAGAAGTTTTCGTGGTTCGAAATCCGCAGGAAGCATTTTTACCAAAAATCAAAATGTCGGCTGAATTTGTCTTTGCCCGCGAACAAGATTTCTTTGTTTATCCCAATAATTACAATCATTTCGTGAATTATTATAGTGACACTTTTCAACACGGAGGGATTTCTTTGGAAGAGTTGTTGATTCCGTATATAGTGATGAAAGCGAGAGGGTAATATTAAGATTCTGATTCCATTTAAACTTAAGTTGCTATTTTTGAGGAACAAACAAACTAATCATCAATGCAATTCAAAGCCAAAGAAATTAGAATGAGAATATGGCAACTAATTGCTTTGGTTTTTCTTCTGTTTAATTCAAGTGCTTTTTTTGCTCAAACTTTCACCCAAACGGTTAAAGGACGCGTTGTTGACGAAGATACCAAAGCGCCCATTTTTGGAGCAAAGATTGTCATTCTAAATCTAACACCAACACAAGGAACCACAAGTGATTTGGATGGTTTTTTTACACTTGAAAAAGTTCCGATTGGTCGATACGATTTTAAAATTACTTACATTGGCTACGAAGATTCAAAACTTCAACAAGTGCAGGTGGTGAGTGGAAAAGAATTAATTCTCAACATTGAGTTAAGCGAAAGCATTAAGAATTTGGAAACCGTTACTGTTAAAGCAAATTCAAAAAACAAACCTCAAAACGAAATGGCAACTGTAAGTGTGCGTTCCTTTAACGTGGAAGAAACACAACGCTACGCTGCTAGTTTTAATGACCCAGCACGAATGGCAGTTTCATTTGCGGGCGTAAACACGAGTAACGATGCGAGTAACGAAATCATTGTTCGTGGAAATTCTGCTAGAGGTATGTTATGGCGAGTGGAAGGAATTGAAATTCCAAGTCCCAATCATTTTAGTAATGGCGAAGGCGGTTCTGGAGGTGGAATTAGTATTCTAAGCAGTCAAATTTTAGGTTCATCCGATTTTTACACAGGTGCATTCCCTGCGGAATATGGAAATGCGCTTTCGGGAGTTTTTGATATTAAATTCAGAAAAGGAAATTACCAAAAAAGAGAATATTCGTTTCAAGTCGGAATTTTAGGAATGCAAAGTTCGTTAGAAGGTCCATTCAGTAAAAAATACGCTGGTTCTTACCTAATCAATTATCGTTATTCAACCTTGATTATGTTAAATGCAATAGGCTTACCAATTGTGGAAAATGCACTTGTACCTCAATTTCAAGATTTGAGCTATAATTTTTACTTCCCGACAAAAAAAGCGGGGAATTTCACTCTTTTCGGATTGGGAGGACTTTCAACGGCTGGAGAATTAGCGGTTAAAGATTCAACCACTTGGGAAAGAAGATCAGATCGATATCAAGATAACAACTATCAATTACTTGGTGCAACAGGAATAACGCACACTTTTTTATTTAAAAATCAGAAATCGTATCTCAAAACGGTTGCGGCACTTTCGGGTGATGACTTGCGATATCGTTTAGATTCTTTGAACAACGATTATGCATTACAAACTGCTTATCAAGAACAATTTACCTACAAAACAGCACGTATTAATACCTTTCTAAATCATAAATTCAATAGTAGAAATATTTTGCGAATAGGAGGAATTTACAGTCAATACTTCTACTCTATACTATCCAAAGGTCTTGATTTATCAAGTGGTGCTTCTGGCACTTTTGTAGATGAAAATGGAAATACTGGATTGATTCAAGGATATGCGCAATGGAAATTTAAAATTTCAGACCAAATTGATCTCAACTCTGGATTTCACAGCAGTTATTTCTTACTGAATAAACAAACAACAATCGAACCTCGAGTTGGATTTCAATGGCGTTTTCAACCCAAACAAAGTGTAAGTTTAGGTGCAGGATTGCACAGTCGAATTGAACCTATTTCCGTTTATTTGGCTCGAAATTATAGTGACAGTAATAGTTACACTCAACCCAATTTCAACCTTGGTCTTACTAAATCTTTTCACGCAGTTGCGGGTTATGATTGGAATTTTGGCGAAAATATGCGGTTAAAATCTGAAATTTACTATCAATATCTTTTCAATGTTCCTGTTGACTCAAGTAGTGGAAGCGTTGAAAGCATTCTAAATTTCAGTGCAGGAATCACACGCACCACTTTTGCAAATAATGGTTTTGGCAGAAATTATGGCGTTGAAATTACGGTTGAAAAATTCTTTTCTAAAAACTACTTTTTCCTTTTTACAGGTTCTTTGTTTCAATCGGAGTACACAATGGGTGATGGAATTTGGCGCAGTACACGCTTCAACGGAAACTATATGCTTAATGCACTTGGTGGTTATGAATTTAAGTTTGGAAGAAACAAAAAGAATAGTATTGGTGCAAATACTCGAATTACTTGGCGCGGAGGAAATCGCTACACACCAATAAACGAACAAGCTTCCATTAATGCTGGTTATGAAATTCTCTATAACGACAGAGCTTTCAGTGAACACGTTCCTGGTTATTTCAGAACTGATATTTCAGCAAATATTCGTTTCAACTATGAGAAATGGGCTTTTAGCATTGCCGTTGAAATTCAAAATGTTACGAATCGACTTAACATCAATCGCTATTTCTTTGACCCTTATACGAAAGAAGTTCGAAGTGCTTTAATGTTTGGAATTATGCCTGTTTTTAACTTTAAGTTTGAGTTTTAAGCACAATTTTCATGTGTTTCTTTTTGCTTAAAGAGTAATTTTAAAATAAGCGGTACAAAAATTGAGTTTGAATCAAGAGATAAATTGGTTAACAATAGAAAGATTATAAATATTTATTTGCATCCATGAAGACCTTATTGTTTCCTTAACTTTGTAAATAAAACAGAGATGAACTTAAAAAAAATAATATTTCTTGGAGTAATAGCTTTGGGGATAACTTCGTTTTTAGTTCCTATAATCGGTTCATCGGAAAGTGCTAGTGTAAGCTTTTCAACGCCAAATCCTGCTCCTACCCGTTGGTTTAAACCAGATTTAATTCATTTAAACAAACTAGCAGAATTCGAACAAGCACTTGCTATAGAGAGTGAAATAGTTATTCTTAAAAATGAGAACAATATTTTGCCACTTGGAAATTTAAATCGTAAAATCACTCATTTATCAATTGGTGGAGACTCAAAATCATTTGAAGAAACAAGCAAACTATTTACTGATTTTGATACTTCTATTCGTATTTCAAGTCCCGACTTTGCGATGAAAAGCAGTTCATTTTTAGATAAATCTGATTTAATCATTTTATCCATTCACGCTGATAATGCAGGTAATGATAAGAATGAAATTAAAAAAGAGTACGCTTCGATTGTCAATGAAATTTCAAGTTCAAATCCAATTTCTATTTGTGTTTTCGGAAATTTAAACTTTATCGATTTTATAAATTTAAAAAACATAAAATCTGTTTCTTTTGCTCCTGAAAATCATGAAATTGCTCAAAACGTAGTTGCTCAGCAGTTATTTGGAGCAATTGAAGCCAAAGGGAAATTAAAAAGTAATTGTGGCTCAAAATTCAAAATTGGAGATGGAATTCAATTCAAAACAAACGGACGTCTAAAATTTACTGTTCCAGAAGAAGTTGGGATTTCAAGTACAGATTTAGCAAAAATAAATGAAATCGCTACTAATGGAATAAATATTAAAGCTTATCCTGGTTGCCAAATTGTGGTAGCAATCGAAGACAAAATCATCTACAGAAAAAGCTTTGGGAGTCCAACTTATACTGATAAAGAAGCAAGTGTAAAAAATGATGATTTATTTGATATTGCATCAGTGACAAAAATTGCGGCGTCTACTTTGATGGCTTTACACTTGCATTCTAAACAACAATTTGATTTGAATAAAAATTTAGGAGATTATTTGCCTGATTTAACCACAAAAACTCCATATCATTCAGTATTGATTAAAGATATGATGGCGCATCAAGCAGGATTTAAACCTTGGATTGCATTCAATAAAAACACTTATACAGCGGATCAATTAAACCAAGAAATCTATTCAAACGTCAAAAAAGATGGATTTTCAAAACAAGTCGCAGCAGGTATTTTCGTTCGAGATAATTATGTTGATGTAATGTTTGATGAAATTGTTAAAACACCAATTGGGACAAAGAAATATGAATATTCAGACTTGTGCTTTTATTTCGTGCAAAAAATAGTTGAAAAACAAATTCACGAAGGACAAAACACGTATCTAAGAAATAATATTTACCTTCCAATGGGATTGAGAAATGTAAGTTATTTGCCTTTAGATTTTTATCCAAAAAATAGAATAATTCCAACTGTTGACGAGAAAATTTTTAGAAATCAATTACTTCAAGGATATGTACACGATCAAGGTGCAGCTTTGCTTGGAGGAGTTGGTGGACACGCGGGTTTGTTCTCGAATGCAACTGACTTAGCAAGCATTATGCAACTTTTCTTAAACAAAGGAAAATATGCAGGTTTTCGTTTTTTTAATGAACAATCTATTGACGAATTTACGAAGCAGCAATTTCAAGGAAACAAGCGTGGCGCAGGTTTTGACAGACCAAATGCTAGCGGAGGTGGGACGTGTGCTAAATCGGCTTCGCAACAAAGCTTTGGTCATTCTGGATTTACTGGAACATTGGCTTGGGCAGACCCAAAAGACAAAGTGATTTTTGTGTTTTTATCCAACCGTGTGCATCCAGATCCAGAAAATTGGAAGCTACGAGACATGCACATTAGAACTGATATTCAAGAGGTTGTTTATCAGGCTTTGAGTAATCGGGCTAATCGATAACGGTTGTTTATAAGCAATTATAATTTTCAATAGAAAAGATTTAAGTTTAGAAATTAAATCATTTTCAAAAAATTAATCATTTTTTCAAAAGCTCTAGCTCTGTGGCTTTGTTGATTTTTTTCTGAAAGTGTCATCTCAGCAAATGTCTTAGATTGCCCTTCAGGAATAAAAATTGGATCGTAACCAAAACCATCAGAACCTCGCTTATCAATAGACATTTCACCTCTTACAATTCCTTCAAATACATGTGTTTTATCGTTAAGAATTAAAGTAATCACTGTTCTAAATTGTGCTTTTCGATTACTTTCATTTTTTAACTCAGAAAGAACAAGATTCATATTTGCTTGAGCATTTTTCTCTTCTCCAGCATATCGCGCTGAATAAACACCAGGTCTTCCATTTAATGCATCGATTTCCAAACCTGTATCATCAGCAAAACAATTCAAATTGAAATTATCTGATACAAATTGAGCCTTTAACAAAGAGTTTCCTTCTAAAGTTTCAGCAGTTTCTGGAATTTCATCGAAACAATTAATCTCCGTTAAAGTTAGAATTTGAAAGTCATTTGGAAGAAGTGATTGTATTTCTTTAGCTTTATTTGAATTATGAGTAGCGAAAACTAATTTCATTTAGACATTTTATCTAATATATTCAAGTACTTTGCTGCGTTAACTTTTACAGAATAGTTTTCCTCTATTCTTTTTCGAGCTGCTAAACCATGTGATCTTCTCAATTCAGGATTTTCGATATAAGCAATTAGTGCTTTTTCCCATTCTTCTTCATTTTCAACCAAAACACCAGAAACACCATTTTCAATAACTCTGAAATTTGCCCCTACAGCTGCAGCAATGGTTGGAATTCCTAAAGCCATATATTGAATCGCTTTTAATCCACTTTTACCTAAAACCCATTCTTCATCTGGTAATGGGTAAATTCCAATATCAAACTTTTGCATTTCTTGAAGTTCAATATCTTCTGACCATGCCATACTTTTTAGGTTATCTATTCCATCAATTTTAAAATTTTCGTCACCAAGAACATGAATTTTAACTTTATATTTTGAGGAGATTTTTTTTAATACAGATGCTAATAAAAGTACATACTTAGAGGTACTATGGCTTCCACTCCAACCAATAACTAATTCATTATCATTTGAATATTTGTTAATCGGAATATAATTTTCTGTGTTTACTGTAGAGGAAATATCAGTCGTATTTAAATTGTACTTTCTTACAAAACTGTCTAAATAAGGTGTACAAGTAATTACATGATCTGCTTTTTTCATTAAATAAATAGGTTTATTCTTACCTTTTATAAACTGAAATATTCTATTTGCGCTACTAGAATGTCCTAAGAAAATTAAATCGTCTATATCGAAAATTAGTTTCTTAGAAAGCTTTGCTGCAAGAAATTCATAAAATGGTAACCCATGTGGTGTCATCCATAAATGACTATAAACGATATCAAATTTTCTTATTCGAAACAATAAAAAATATCTTTTGAAATATGAAATTATTGTATAGTACACTTTAAGATGAAAATTTCCTTTTTTATAAAGTACATCCCAAAATTTTTCATCTATAAAAGGAACTATCTCATATTCGTAACCATTTTCTTCAAACTTTTCAAGATATTGCTCAAACTTTAACCTTTGACTTGGAGCATAATTTTTTGGATAAGGCAATAAAAAAAGAATTTTGGGCATTTTAGCTTATTTTTTTGTGATAAATATTGTAAAACTTATCAATACCATCCTTTAGGGAAAAAATATCGTTTGCTTTTTTATGTAACGTTTCTTTGTCAAAATGTATACTTTTCAAATTAAAATTAGAAATTTCATTTTCTGACGCTAAAATAATTCCTGACTCACTTTCTAATACAATTTGATCAACATCCCCAACCCCCTTGTTACAAATGATTGGAATTCCCATTCCCATTAATTCTCCTTGCTTGGTTGGTGAAGAAGATTTTTTACTGTAAGAAGGTAAGATAAAAAAAATAGAGTAATTCCAATTTCTTGTTTTAAATGGAATATTGAATCTTTCACATTCTTCAATTATAAAATTTGAAACATCAAGATTCAAAGCTTTAGCTTCATTGATGATAATATTTGGATCGTCTTTGGTTAAAAAATGAAACTTTGCATTTGGAACCTCAAGTAAAATATTCTTATAAGTAATTAACATTTCCTTTAGCATATACCAAGTACCTAACGAGCCTAAATATCCAAGCGTAAATTCATTGGAATCTCTAAGGTAAGGTTTGAATAAATCTAAATCAGTACAACATGGAATTACTGTAATCTTTTCATTAAAATGTTCGAGTCCTTCCCAAGTAAGCATCTCAGCTTTACCATTATGTGTTAAGGATATAGTATGGTCCGCATTTAACAAAAATTCTTTTTCTTTTCGCTTAAAAAAATTAAAAACGACTTTGTATACTGGGTTCTTTAAGTTCCAAATTTTCCCGTCTACTCGTTCATCAGCCCAAAACCCTCTCATATCAAAAAGAAATTTTGTTTTAAACTTATTCTTCATTTTTAAGCCTACTAAAGCTGAAAGATAACTTCGACAATGTACAATTGAAAACTGATTTTCTTTATAAAGCTTAAAAGCTAAGGATTTCATTTTCCACACATCATAAACCGTTGAAAGTAACGGTGGCTTCTTTGTGTAAATTTGTGGATGCCAAATGATTCCATTATCGTCACAAATTTTTTGAATTTGATTCCGTAACCTAACAAATCTATCAGGTTTTTCAAACGAAATTAGATGAAAATGATATCCTTTTTGGGTTAACCCAATTATATAAGGTAATACTTGAGACTGACCTAACGTATCAGTCATTCCATCGTAAGAAAGGTAAAGTATGTTGGTTGACATGTCGCAAAGATAAAATAAACTTAGAAATAGATAGTGAAGTTAAATTGAAGAATGTGTAAAGGTAAAAATCAAATGAATTATGCTTCCAATTCAACAACAACATCTCTAACATCACCATTTATTGGTGGTGATATTTTAACAATTCTTATAAGATAATTGGCAGGATGTGCAATTTCAGCTTTCAAACGATTTAAAATGCGCAATCCAACATGTTCGATTAACTTAGAACGAATTGCCATTTCTTCAGTAACAATTTTATTAACCATCACATAATCAACTGTTTTAGTCAAATCATCAGATAATGCTGCTTCTGTAAAATCTGTAAGAATTTTCACATCAACTTGATACTTTCCACCAATTCGTGCTTCCTCTTCTAAGCAACCATGAAATGCATAAAGTTGAATTCCGTTTACTTCTATCTTATGCTTCATTAAATATTGATTCAATTGCGTTTAAACCATTTTCAATTCTTTGAATAACTTCTTCTTTTCCTAAAAAAGCTGCTATATCAAACATACCGGGACCAGCGCCAACTCCTGTTACACTCAAGCGGAAAGGTAATAAAACGGCGCCAATTCCAACTTCTTTTTTTATCAAAAATGATTTAAAAGTTGATTCTATTTCTGTTGCTTCAAAGTGCTCAATAGATTTAATTTCTTCGAGCCAATCTTTTACTAGAGTATAGGTTTCGGCCTTCCATTTCTTTTTAATTGTTTCTTTGTCAAATAGGGTTGGTCGAGCCAAAAGATAAGCACCATCCACAAGCATATCTTGAACAAAGGTTGCCCTTTCTTTCATTAAACGACAAACTACTTCTAACTTTTCTATAGAATGAGAACCATCTGTATGATTGATTAACAATTCTGCCAATTCCTTATCAGAATGCGAACGTAGATATTGCTGTTGAAACCATTTCGTTTTATCTGGATCAAATTTTGCACCTGCCTTTGAAACACGTTCTAAGCTAAATGCTTCCACCAATTCATCAAGAGAAAACAATTCTTGAGTTGTTCCAGGATTCCAACCTAACAATGCTAACATATTAATAAAGGCATCTTTAAAATAACCTTTCTCTCTGTATCCTGAGTATAACTCTCCTTCTGCTGTGGTCCAATCTGTGGGAAAAACGGGGAATCCTAAGCGGTCTCCATCTCTTTTTGAAAGTTTACCATTTCCATCTGGTCGCAACAATAAAGGTAAATGAGCAAATTCAGGAGCGTCCCATCCAAAAGCTTCGTATAACAAAACGTGCAAAGGAGCAGACGGTAGCCATTCTTCACCTCTAATCACATGAGAAATTTTCATTAAATAATCATCAACAATATTCGCTAAATGATAAGTTGGCATTCCATCACTTTTGAATAGAACTTTATCATCTAAGTTATTTGTATTTACTACAACCCAACCACGAATTAAATCATGAAAACGAATATCTCGATTTCGAGGCATTTTCATTCGAATAACATATTGAGCACCTTCAGCCAATAAACGATCTACTTCAGTTTGAGGCAATGTTAAAGAATTTCTAAGCGATGAACGTGTTACGCTATTGTATTGCCAATTTGGCATACCCATTTGCTTAGCTTGCTCGCGCATTGTATCTAGTTCCTCAGCAGTATCAAAAGCGTAATAAGCTTTATCGTCTTTTACCAACTGTTCAGCATAGGGACGATATAAATCTTTTCTCTCAGATTGAATGTATGGGCCAAAATCTCCACCAATTCCAGGTCCTTCTGTTGGCATAATTCCACACCAATTTAATGCATCCATTATATATTCTTGTGCTCCAGGAACGAATCGAGTTTGATCGGTATCTTCAATACGAATTATAAAAGTTCCATTGTTTTTTTTTGCGAATAGATAATTATAAAGAGCTGTTCTAACTCCTCCCATATGCAATGGCCCTGTTGGTGAAGGGGCAAAACGTACGCGAACTGGTTTATTTGACATTAGTGTTTTTTTTTTGCAAAGATAATAGGACTTTAGATACCTACCTATCAAACTATTTTTTTTGAGGAAAAAGTATTGTCCAATATCAAAAACTGCTTTATACAAAAAAAGCCTCACATTTCTGTGAAGCTTTTGTGGGGGTTGACGGGTTCGAACCGCCGACCCTCTGCTTGTAAGGCAGATGCTCTGAACCAGCTGAGCTAAACCCCCTCTTCCGTTTTTGGAGTGCAAATATACAATAATTAAAATAAATATTCCAAATTATTTTTGAAATTATTTTTCATTTTTTATTTCTTCAATCTTATTCAGTACATCATCTAAACCTTCTTTGAATTTCTCAAAATCTTCTTTGTAAAGAAATATCTTGTGCTTCTGATAGTTACCGTCTCCGCCTTCGTCTGGGAATGTTTTTTTACTTTCTGTAAGCGTGATGTACAAATCATTTCCTTTAGTTGCTTTTATGTCGAAAAAGTAAGTTCGCTTACCTGCTCGTACAACTTTAGAATAGATTTCATTTTGATCTGAATTCATAGCATAGTTTTAGAGTGTCAAAGATGCTGTTTTTTTAATAAAAATCAAAAAAATGTAAAAAATTTAATCTTAAAGAATTTAATTATGAAACTGAATATCAGATTCTAGATAGATAAACTAAGCTTTTTAATACCTAAAAAATATGATTTAATCATTGATTATATTGGAAAGCTATTGTCAAACTTCTTATTTACCTATACTTTTTGTGTAGTAATGATGGAATTCATCAATTGTGCTTTCTTCAAAAGGTGATTCTAGTTTTAGCATATCAACAACACGAAGTATTTCAGGATATTGCGTTGCTTTTGTTTGAGTTAGTAAACATTTATTTCCTATTACCTGAATTTCGAAGAAGGTTCTATCATCGTCAATTCGGTAAAAAGATTTGTTATTGGATAATTTTCGGTAAGCTGGAAATCGAAATTCACTCATTCTATTTTTCCTCCTTTTCTGATAAATTTTAAAAATTCTAAAAATTGTTTTCTTGAACTTAGAATTTTCACGAATTCAGAACTGATACTTTTTTTAGTTGAATCTACCTTGTTCAAATTGATTGGCTCAGTTTGTTTGTTTAAATGCTCTATATTTGGTTCTGATTCCATTAATTCAGCATAAGCTTCATTCATTTTAGCCAAACGATCAGCACGTTCGAAGTTCTCTTTCGCTTTCTTCTGATATCCCAATTTTTCTTGTAAAAGCCCGAGGTTATTAATTGAAATTGCATCCTCAGGATCCAACTTAACAGCTAATTCATAATCCATTAAAGCAGCCTCTGTGTCTCCAAAAAAATCTTTCGCATACGCACGTGCCGCATAGCGATAACCGTAGTCTTTATCTAATTCAACTGCTTTATCAAAATCAGCAAGCGCTTCTAGTTTATTTTTTAAATGAATATGAAGAACTCCTCTATCGCTGTATAAATTTGCTTCTTCAGGAAAAAGATAAACTAGATTGTCGAAAAGTACCAAAGCCTCCTGAAAGGATTGATTTTTCAAAAGTCGATACGCTTTCTCGTGCTCAGAATTTAAAAATAGTTGCATACTTCTTTAACAAACGATTTCGGCTTATGTTTATAGACGTTCTAAAGGTGTTTTTACGCCTTCAACGAGTGAATAACAAGCTAATTTATCTTTGAAAACAGAAGATTTAAAAATAGAACGATTCAATAGCATACGCACACATTCTTGGATTCCTTCAACAATTGATGGATGTGGATGAATCAACTCAGAAAGCACTTCAATTGGCATATTTAGTTTTATTAATAATCCAACCGCTTGAATGGCAGTAGAAGCATGAGCACCCACTACACGCATTCCTAAAATTCGCATTTCGCTGTCATTGGTTACAATGATTTTGAAAAAACCTTGTGTTTTACGCATCGCAATCGCACGCGTAATAAGGGAATAATCAATTTTTACTACCTTAATTGGAATGCTTTGCTCGACACATTGTTGCTCATTAAACCCAACTGATGCCACCTCAGGATTCAAGAACATAATTGTACAAATATTGTCGTAATTCAATAATTCTGGCTTGTTTCCAAATGCTTTTTCAACTGCATGTCGCGCTTCGATTTCACCCATATTTACCAATGCAATTCGACCTGAAACATCACCAACAGCATAAATATTTGGAACATTTGTACGCGTATCATCATCGCCAATATGTACTCCACGTTTTGACATGGAAACTCCTGCATTTTCTAACCCTAAATTTTCAATATTCGGCTGACGACCAATTGATAAAAGTGCTTTTTCAACGCGAATAATTTCTCTGCTACCGTCGGGATAAGATAATTCATACTCCACTTCACCGTCGATTTTTTCCAATCGTTCTAATTTCGCATTGGAATGAATAACCACTCCTTTATCCGTTAAGTTACTGGAAATCAAACGAGAAATATCGGCATCTTCAAAAGGTAAAATGCGTTCTTGACGGTCAATTATGTATACTTTAGTGCGTCCGAAATTTGAGAAAATGGTTGCATATTCACAACCAATAACCCCGGCACCAACTATTACTAAACTTTTAGGGTAATCATCAATATTGTCAATTCCGTTACTAGTAAGAATCACTTTTTCATCTACATCAAATTCTGGCATTCTTCGAGGACGACTTCCCGTTGCAAGGATAATATTCTCCCCCCAAATAATTTTTTCTACGCCTTCGTGCGTAATTCTTACTTCATTCTTTGTCAATAAATAACCATGACCACGTTCGTAATGAAGAAGTTTATGCATGGTTTCGGTTTGCAATAATTTGATATGGGCTGAATATTGGAATTTGCGTTCAAAAATCGCTTCCGCTAAATTTTTCTTTACATCTTCCCAAGAAAGTTCAAATTTCGTTCTTCCTTTCGAAACAATCATATCATTCACGTCTGCAACACGATTAGAAAGTTCCCAAAGGGTTTTTGATGAAAGTGCGCCATTGTAAACACCTGCTCCGCCCACTTTATCCATTTCGATTAAACAAACACGTTTACCGAAATCTATTCCTCTCATTGCTGCTGCATATCCTGCAGGACCTCCACCAATAACAATTAAATCAAATTTTTCCATTTCCTCTAAATTCGGTGTAAATATAGTTATTACCTGAGTTCAAATTTTTAAACTAAATGCAAGTAATTGGTAAAACTATTTTTGAACTAATAAGCGAACACTTTTTACGCCAATAGTTGTTTGAACCTGCAACAGATACAAACCACCAATCCAATTTGCAACAGAAAACTCATAACTATCAGTGAAAAAAGGTTTTAGCTCTGTAATTTCTTGCCCCATTATATTGTAAACACGCACTTTTTCTAGGGCTACACCAGTTGGAATTGATAAAGAAACCAAGTCTGATGATGGATTTGGAAAACAATTAATTTCATTGATAAGTAAATCATTTATCCCTAAAGTTCCAGGATTGCCAATGCGAATATTGTCTATATAAATATTGTTTCCTGCTTTTGAATCGAAAGTAAACTTAAACTGTAAATTTTCAGTTAAATAAGCACTTGTAATATTTGTAATGATATCATTTTTCCAAAAAGTATCATTGGAAGGAATGAAATTTTCAGTAACTAATGTATCTACAGTTCTTAATGTACTTGATCCATTTAAGGTTTTACGAATTAACCACGTTTCACCACAATCAGTTGAAATAGAAACTTTTAATTGTTCATTTCCGGTTGTTTGTTTGCGGGCGTAGGCATAATCAAAAGAAATTGCAACAGCATCTAAATTACTTGCATCAAACGGCTGAGAAATAAATTCATAAGCACCACTTGCTGCTGTTGTGAAATTTTGAACAGTCAAACAACCTGCACTATTAAAACCTGTCGTTTCTATTCTCGACCAGTTATTTGGGGCATTTTTTGGAACTAGAGACCAATGTTCATCAAAATGAGTATCTGTTTCAAAAGGTTCATGTAAACCATCGATTGTTCCTGAATTTGGTAAAATAGTAATATACTCTAACTCATTAGAGCTTAAATTTTGAATACCATTTGAAACTGCTAAATTCACGGCATACGTTCCCGGAGCACTAAATGAAACGGTAACTACTGAATCGTTTATTGCAGATAAATTCCCTCCTGCTATGGTCCAAGTTCGCGATTGAACACCATGTAAAGAAACATCTGTGAGTGTGATGGTATCCCCAACACAAGCAATTCTTTTATCAGCAACAAATTTCGCTTGACATAGGCTAAAACTTGTTCCATCAGTTCCAGTTGCTGCTAAATTCGAAGGTGACCATAGGTTATTTCTATTGGCAACAGAAGAATTCAAGCAGGCATGCATTCTTGTTTTTTGACCCTCTGTAAACATCAAAGCACAATATGCATAATCCATGTAGTTTTGAACGTTATCCAAGCTACCACATGAAGTTCCTCCAAGATTACAAGAAGACCAACCTATAGTCAAAGGTGTATCATCAACTTCATCATCTACAGCACAATTGTTTGCATTTGCAACAGGTAAATAGTAGTAATTAGGAACGTTATTTCCACCCCAAATATGTTGTAAATTCAAAAAGTGCCCAACCTCGTGAGAAAGAACTGTTCTATGAAAATATTCAGAAGTGCCAATTGTCCCAATATAATCGTGAGCCATTACTATCCCATCCCATTGTGGAATGGTGTCAGCAGCAGCTGGTAATAAAGCATGCCCTGCCAATCCAGCAGCTTCTGCGCAGATATACACATTCAAGTATTTATTTGGAGGCCAATGAATTAAACTTTTTACTTGATGATCTCCGATAGAAGTTAAAGGTGAAACTGTTCTTGTAATCCCACTTGTGCAATTCCCATTTGGGTCCTTTTGTGCCAATCTAAACTCAATTTGTGCATCAGCAGCGATTGATTTGAATGCATTAACTATATCTGAAGTATCAGCATTCAATTTTCTGAACTGAATGTTTAATTGATTTACAGCATCTATAATTTGGTCATCATTGATGTTTTCAACTCCATAATTATGAACAACATGAAAAACAATTGGGATTATGTATAACGCATCACTTTTTTCATATGTTTGTTTTTCATAAGCTTTTGTTTCGGCTTGTAATCGTTCATAAGCTCTATGTATACCTTCATTATATTCTGGATAATTTTTGAATAAATCTTGGTGCATTTCATCAGTTCCACAATGTTTTGGTGTTATTTGAGACCAATCAGAAAAAGTTAGGAAAGAAACAAAAAACACAATTAGGAACTTATCTTTTGAAAAGGGAATCATGGTAGTAGTTTTTTAGCCGAAGATAAGAATTTAATCAAGTCTTCATTTTCAACAGAATGAAAAATAATAGATTTTCCTTAAAAATTCCACTTCATGCTACGATCATCAAGGACCGCAAATGATATCTTCCAAGCTGGAGTTGGTTTGATGTTATTACCATCAGACAATACTCCGTATATACCAACTCTCAGACGTCGGCGTGAAAGTTTAAAATTCCGTTCCAATCCGGCAAGAATTTCATAGTGTTGCCAGTTATATTCTTGAACGTATAATGCACCAGCTCCGAAGACTAGACCAATTCTTGTTTTTTTCATGAACGGAATTTTATTCAAAATAGCACCATTGTCATGATGAACAAAATGTGCTTCCAAGGAAAGTCCAGAAGTTACCAAATTGCTATCTAAACCTTGGAAAGAATAGAGCGGATTTGAAAACCAAATTGGGTCACTTCTACGTTGATATTTGAAATCAGGGTCGTACAAATTACGAGTACTCAAAAATTTCCCTGCAGACAATCTATAACTCGAAGTTCCTAGTGTTGCAATTTTAAAGCTTTGCATAATATCAAATTGCATATAAAAATGATCGACATCACTTCCGAAAATCTTTGGCATACCCCTTTCAAAATTCAAGTAAAAAGTAGGCCAAGCAGAACCTAAAATTACTTTGCGATAAGGCTCACGCATAAACTTTTGTTTTGGAGTATAACTCAACGTTAAATCTCCAATCATTGCTTGATACGACTTGAAATCAGAAGGTTCTGAATTTGGCAAAATAGAATCTACTGCTGTAAGAAATTTATATCCTTTCAAACTTCTTCTTTCGCTAAATTCAAAACTTAAATCGACGTAAAACCCGTTGAAAATTTCATATTCAACATTGGTTCGCATTCGAGTTGCTTCAATGAAATTTTCGCGTTTATAGACTTGTGTGATAGCATCAAAACCACGAATCACATCGAAATCGTGATTGATAGAAAAACGCAAGAAACCAAAATGAAAAGGATCAAAACGGTATTTCCACCAGGTACTACCTTTTATATCTTGATTAAGTAAACCGTAAGAAATTCGAGTGTAAGAATCTAAGGTTCGTTCATCCTTCCATTTTTTGAAATAATCAAAACTTGGTGTCAAGCGTGGTCCAGCAATATAAATTGGTTGAATAAAAGTCGCTAATGAACCGATAGTCCACTGTTGTCTTTTTGGTCGATTTCTGTGGTCAACACCGAACCAAAGAACTTTTAAAACAGTTACTTTATTGAAAACTTTATCGACTGAATCGAGGTATTCTTTTCGATTTTGAAAGTCGCGAATACTATCTTTTGCAATGATAAATTTTCGTTCTTCATCAGTTAATGTTGTTTGTCTGTTTTGTGCCCAAAAAGCGGTATCTTTTTCATATGCTTCTTTTTCAGTCACGGCTAATTCTGTACTAAAAAATTTATTTCCAAAAGTTGGTTTAAAATTATAATTTGAAAAAATAGCGTTGGTTGAACATTTAGAAACCTCGTTTTTATAGCGAACACCGTAGGTCAAATTTTGAGTTTCTAATACACAAATTGAATCTCCTGGATGAGAAAAAGTTTGTTCAATCGTGAAATAATCGTAAATCAACAAATTTCCTTTGTTCATCGTCAATTCTAACTTTTGAACTAACCACAAACTATCAATTACATAAATATATCCTTCAAGAGTTGTTGTTGCTGTGTTTCGAGGAATTATTTTGATTTTAGAAATCGTTCTACCGTTTTCCTCATACTTTTTCTCTAAACGGTATTTATAAGATAAAATTCCTGGAGCAGAAATTGGTGAACTTACAGGTGTTTGATGTAAATCATCTAAATGTAATAAATTCTCAAAGAAATTGAAATTTGATTTTACAGTAGTCGTGTAATAAAGCGATTGTGCATTTCCTCTCAAGGTGTAAGCATTACGAATCTCTTTCACTTTATTTCCAGGAGCATAATTTCTTGTCAACTGAACTTCTACTAAATTCATTTTATCAGTCCAATCGCCTTTTTTCTTTTTATCAGCTTCTAAAGGGTCAGCATCGGTTTTAGTGACTTCTTCTGGCTGTTTTTCTTTTAGTTTAGGATCTAATTTTTCAGTTGCTTTAATATAAACATCTACAATGTGCGGATAATTCCAAGGGTTGATTTGTTCACGCTTCTTAACTACTTCCAACATAATATCTCGGCCAGGATTTGTCTTTTTCACGGAAACGTCAACTGATTCTAAATCCTTAAATTTGGTTGGAAACAATTGCATATTTCGAGATATATCAATATTGTTCAAGGTAACATAAGCTTCTCTATCATCAAATCCTGATGCCGAAAAAACTAAGAAATATTCTCCAGGTAACATTGATAATTCGTACTTCCCATTTACGTCGGATACAGTTCGTTGATCGGTTGCGTTTTTCACATAAACTTTAGCAAAAGGAATAGGAGTGTTGCGCTCGTCGACAATCTCTCCACGAACAAATTGCTGCACAAATGCTGGAAAAGAAACGGTTAAAAAGAAAATCAAAAAAAGTGCTTTTTTCATTTTTTGTAAGACAAGCAAGCGGTTTGATAAGTTACAATTAGTTATATAAATCTTTAAATTAATTTATAAAATTAGATTGAATTAGTTTTAGAATTTTAAAATTGTGTTCAATGAAAATCAATAAGGAAGAACAAGCTTATAAAAAGGATAAAAGGTAGTCAGTTACCTTTTTCATTTGATTTAGTTTTTTCCTTCTGTTGCGCTAAGTATTCCAAATGTCGATCCATTCTTTTCATCATATAGGATTTAAAGAAAAACATTCCAAAAGCTACCAATACAAAAACATAATAAAATCCCCATTTATAAAATCCTTGTGTTAGGCTTAAATAAGAAATTAAAATCGTCATTGCTATGGCTAGAACTAGCCAAAACAGACGCATTATTTTATTGTAAACATTCATATTTTTTAATTTATTTCTAATTCGTCTTCAATTTGTATTTTTCCTTCAGGTTTTAAAAGTTCGTATTTATCAAACTCTTGTGTTGTTTTTAATCCATCTTTTCCAATAACAATTCCTTTCGGTGAGCGAACGATTATTTGAGATAGTGAATATATTGTGCTGTCTCTTTGGTTCCAAAATAAAGCTTCTGTTTCTAAAAGTTGTTTGTTTCGAAAATTATATAATCGCACGGAATCTTTTACAATTATTGTTCCATTCGTAAAGTTAATTTCTCCTGACAAAGCAAACAAGGTCGATACAATCTTACCTCTATCATTGAAAAAATTAACCCTTAAACTATCTTTTACTTTTGTAATGTATTCCTTGCCTCTATATGTTTCAGCTAGTGTGGCCAATATCTCAACTTTAGCATAACCACTATCTGAAATTATGATGTGTAGGTCTTTTGTGCTTTCGTCAGGAGCATTGGTGTTAAAAGTAATTTTTTGAATTGTTTCTAAATCGTTTACACAAGAAAAAAGAATTCCTGTCAAGCAAAGCAAGACAGGAATTACACGTATTAATTTGTTTGAATATCGATTCACTATTTTAAAGAAACTGATACACCCCAACAAGAAAGTGATACAGAACTTGGATTATTGTTTTCGAATCTGTCACTTTCAGTAGGTCCATTTGCTCTAAATCTTGCCGCTGCTCCACCGTCACCACCTCTTTGTGCTAATTCAGCAGCGTACAAGTAGTTACATTTTCTATCAAAAGTTGATGCTCCACAAGAGTTTGCTGTTTTTGCAACACAGTTCGCAGCGATTAGTAACGCTTTATTACGATTTGCACCAGAAATACCCATTGCAGTTCTGTATGCTGTGTTGTATGCATCTTGATCGTGGTATTGGATTTCCAAAATCATAAATTCGATTTCTTCTTTCTTTACTGCGTCAGTTGTCATTCCTTTCGCTTGGTTCAATGTAGCTATTGCATTTGCATATTGTTTTTTAGCTTTTTGCAATTGTGCTTTTGCTAAAACAGCATCAATAGAATTATCAATTTTGATGATTGTATCCACCAACATTTCGTATTCTTTACTTCCTGTACAGCCTTTATCTTTCAACAAAGTCATAAAGTTGTTTACTGCTTTTTTCTTTGCTTCAACTTCTTGAGGTAGGGCAGACATAAATCCTGCTAAGTCAGGTAAAATATCGTCACAAGTTCTAACAACAGTATTGAAATAAGTAGTTAAATTTTCTTGAGATTTTACAGACATTTTTGCATCAGTAATCAACTTAGAAAGTGTAAAATACTCAGAAATTAATCTTTTTTTCAATGCTGCTTTTTCTTCTACTGTTGTTTTAGCATCATTGTACATTGTGTAAAGATTGTAATAGTACAAAGAAACTTGGGCTTCATTTAATGCGGTTCCAGACTGGGTAGTTTGAACATAAAGTTCATCTGCTTTTTTACGGTTCAACTTTGAAGACTGAAGAATAAAAGTTGCTCTTACTGCTGAGTTAGCTTTATCGAAATGACCAGCTTTTTCAACTCGGTCGTATGCATCTACTAAGGTATCTATGTAAGCAGCTTTGCGAACTTTATCAGTTTCAGAAGCTATCGTGTTTCTTAACGTCTGGATCATACGGTCGTAATTTGCTTTATCAAAACCACCACAGATTTGCTCTGCTTTAATGTAATAAGAAGTAGCTCCAGCGAAGTTTTTAATTTTCAATTCTTCTCCAGCAAAAAGACGCATTCTTTTACATTCTTTTTCTTGAGGAGTTTCTTCTTGAGCGTTCGCATAAATTGTTGTAACAGCTACAAATGTTCCGAATAAAATTGCTTTAAGTTTCATTTTTTCTTTTGTTTTTTAATCTAATTTTCTTTTTCTAAACCATTTATCAAAACTGGAAGGAGATACTATCAATCCAAAGTTGATTCCTAAATAAGATTCTTTTAACGAGCTTTCTTCATTTACTCCACGCTGTCCGAATTGAAAAGCGATATTGACTGATGAAAGCGACTGTTGAGCCAGAATCGGAATGCCTAAACCAAATGTCATGCCACGATCGAAATATTGAGAATTATTTAGTAAATAAGGTAAAGTTTGTTGATAAGCACCAAGACGGTAACTGAATTTTTCCAACGTTTTTAAGTTAGTTAAGTTTTCAGCTATTTTGAGTTCTGGATTAAACTGTAATCCAAAACTAAATTTATTATAATCTATAAGTGGCCAAGTTGTTAAACTTCCAATTGAAGGTTGAACAGCACCATAATGAGCATATGAAACTAAAACATTCAATCCAGGATGTAACAATCGTGTGTTTCGTTGCCAATTCGGAAGAGCAAATAAATAACTAATTCCTAATTTATAACTTAATGCAACATTTAAAGTTCCAGTTGTTTGATTGTAAACTAAAGTATCGTAGGTGCTTGGTGTATTAATATTGGAGGCTGCATACAATTCTTCTTTGTAAGTTGTGTGGTAATTTCGAGAAGGCTCAATTACTGCAGAAAGTAATAACTGCTGATTTTTCGCTATTGTTTGACGGAAAAATGTTCCTATTTCATAGTGAAAAGCACGCATTTGAAAAATATCATAACTCAAACCACCTTGAGAAGTATTAGGGTCAATTAGAAGTGACTTGCGTTGGTTGTTTACACTTCCAAATAAATACGAAGCATTCAAACCAAGCGCCAATTTTGTGTTTTTCTTATTTAAAATACTGTATGAAAATCCTAAGAACAAATTTTGTATTCCTCCCGATCCGACGTATGAATATTCCAAGGTATCTGTTCCTGTAAATTGTTTTTCAGAAAAAGAATAGCCTTTCGTGGAAAAGGGTCTTAAACCAAAAGCTAAACCCATTCTTTTTTTCATTTTGAATCCAATTGCAAAATGTTCCACTAATGCACTTCCACTGTTTTCTTTAGTAATTCCTTGTTCAAATTGTGAAAGACGTGAAGTTATATCTAAAGAAAATAGCGTATTTCCACTGCTGAGCGTACTGTAAGAAGCAGGGTTGAAAAAGTTAAGTTGTGTAGAATCAAAAAAGTTGAAATTATTTTTTCCAAGTGCATTGTAGATGGAATGACTTCCTGTAGCTCTTTCTCCGATTCCGTAGTAAGAAATAGGATCTTTGGTACTTGATTGACCATAAATTCCTGTTAAAAAAGCTATAAAAAGTAAACTAAGCGTGTGTCGCATTTAATTTGTAAAGTTCAAAGATTCCTTTGAGGGTTAAATTTTCGTCTGCAAAGATGTTATTTTTTTGCTCGAAATCAAAATAATGAGCATCTCCACCAGTGATAAATATCGACAAATCGTGATATTTCTGTTGATAACGATAAATAATTCCATTTATTTCGGCTTGCATTCCTTGTTGAACTCCCGATTGAATCGCTGTTGTTGTGGAGTCACCAATTAAGTCAACTGATGTTGTTGGTTGGAGTAGCGGTAATTTTGCTGTAAATGAATTCAAAGCTTTGTAGCGTAAATTCAACCCTGGGGAAATCGATCCACCTAAATAACCTTGATGTTCATCCAGAAAGTCAAACTTGATACAAGTACCGATATCAACACACAAACGATTTCCAGTTGGTTTTAATAGATTTATAGCTGATACATTGCAAATTCGGTCAATACCTAAAGTCTCTGGTGTTTTGTATTTCATCACAAAAGGAAGCTGTAAATTGGGTCTAATTTGAAAAATTGTGCTTGTTTTATTCCTTAATTCTTCCAGAAAAGTATCATCAATGACTGATGAAAGAACAATTTTTTCATTTTTATTTAAAAAATTTAAAAGCTCCAAACGATCGTCAAAAGAACGAACTTCAAGTAAGGTATCGTTTTCAAATACAGCAAGTTTCACACGTGTATTGCCTGCGTCAAGTACTTGAATTCTTTCCATTTTATTCGATTTTCAACGCAAAGTTAAACGGCTTTTTAAGATTTTTTCAAAATTAATTTGATTTTCAAAAGAAAAAGTTATTAAATTTGCACCCACCAAAAGCTGGTACCTTAGCTCAGTCGGTAGAGCAAAGGACTGAAAATCCTTGTGTCCCTGGTTCGATTCCTGGAGGTACCACTTGATAAAAGCGATGCGAAAGTGTCGCTTTTTTTGTTTCTGAGGTTTATTACATTTAGCTATTCCTCAAACTTCTTCGTAGCACGATTTAACCGATCATTCATAGAAAGCCCTAATCCTATTTCTTCAAATCGTTCAATGAATAATTTTGAATAGTGCTTTTGATCCATAGAGTGCATTGCCGCATATAATTTTTGTGCAGCCTCTTTTAAATCTCCCGTTTTACTGAGAATATATTTTTGAGTAATTGGAATTTCGGGTCGATTGTCTTTTAAAAGAATAAATCCATCATTTTTATTTATTTCAAAAATAAAATCAGCTTCTAAATAAGCAAAAGGTGTATTTGGTGCATAATGATGCTTAACCATTCCACTTGTCACTGGTTGTTTCTCTGAATGATTTTTCAATTGTGGCACATAACCAATAACATTTGAAAGATGTTCCAACGAAATTCCTCCTAATCGATAAACAATAACTTGCTCATTTTCCAAGCCAACAATTGTAGATTCAATTCCGTTTTCACAAGCCCCACCATCTAAAATATAAGGAATTTTACCTTGCAATTGATTGTAAACGTGGGTTGCTTGAGTTGGGCTAATCATCCCATATAAATTTGCACTCGGTGCAGCTAATGGAAAAGGTAAACTTTGAAGTAATTCTTGAACCAAAGGTTGAGCTGGCACCCTCACTCCTACTCGATCCAAACCTGCAGTAATAATTTCAGTAACCAATGAAGATTTGCTTAATAACAAAGTCAAAGGTCCTGGCCAAAAGAAGTCAGCAAGTTTTTCTAAAATGGGTGGTAAATCCAAAACATAAGGCTTAATAGCTTCTTTTGAACTAAAATGCAAAATAAGTGGATTACTTAATGGACGACCTTTTGCCTGAAAAATCTTAAGAACGGCAGTTTCATTTAAACCATTTGCAGCTAGACCATAAACAGTTTCAGTTGGAATTGCGACAACTTCACCTTTTTCTAATAAAAGACGAGCTTGGTTACAATCATTCCCAACAATAGTTTCCATTCAGTCGTTAATTTTGAACAAAGATAAAGGAATTCAAGTTACAGAATTAGGAACTGCCACTTAAAGAATTATCAGAATTGGGTTTAAATAATCGGATAAAATAAATTTAGTTTCGTTTATTTTGCAGCAATAAGCTCAACATTTACATTTTCCAACATCACTTTTACCATAGCATCTAAGTCAAATTGATGCTTCCAACCCCACTCTTTTTCAGCGTAAGAATCGTCGATAGAGTTAGGCCAAGAATCTGCAATTGCTTGACGAAAATCAGGTTGGTAAACTATTTCAAATTCAGGAATTTCTTTTTGAATAGATTCACTTAATGTTTTTGGAGTAAAACTAATTCCACCTAAATTGTAGGCTGAACGAATTTTAACATTTTCTGCTGGGGCTTCCATCAATTGAATCGTAGCGTTAATTGCATCGTCCATAAACATCATTGGTAATGCTGTGTCTTCTTTCAAGAAACACGTAAATTTCTCACCCGCTTTTGCTTTATAGAAAATATCAACCGCATAATCTGTTGTGCCACCTCCGGGTAAACTTTTGTAAGAAATCAAACCTGGATAACGAATACTTCTAACATCAACATTGAATTTGTTGAAATAATATTCACACCATCTTTCGCCCGCTTGTTTGGAAATTCCATAAACAGTTGAAGGTTCCATAATCGTATGTTGAGGCGTGTTATCCATTGGTGTTGTTGGTCCAAAAACAGCAATTGAACTCGGCCAAAAGATTTTAGAAATGTAACCTTCTTTTGCCAAATCAAGAATCGTAAACAAGCCTTCTATGTTCAGTTTCCATGCAAAATCTGGATTTTTTTCAGCAGTTGCAGAAAGTAAAGCAGCCAATAAATAAACTTCTTTAATCTCGTTGCTAATGATGTAATCTCTTACTAAATCACGATCTAAAATATCCAATTTTACATAAGGTCCATTGTCTAATAAAGGAGGGCAAGAATCTTTTAAATCTGCAGCAATTACAGCTTGTTCACCTTTTAGTTTTCTAAGTGCAAGAACAAGCTCAGTACCAATTTGACCACCTGCTCCAATTACGATTGTTTTAGACATTTTCTTAATTGATTGAACACAAATTTAATAGAATAAATTAACCAATATCGGGTTTAGAAACAAAAATGATAGGTCTATCAAAAGCTGATTTTAATCATAAATTAAGAAATTCGTAAACTATATATTTGCCCTAATTTCTATATGTCAAAACTAAACAAACTCAATAAGAACAAGTTAAAAAGAAATCCAGAATAACTTTTTATTTTTGGAATTGATTTATTTAACGAATTATTAAAAATTAAACTATGCCTTTTTATCAAAAATTAGGGAAAATCCCTCATAAACGCCACACGGTTTTCAGACAAGAGAATGGAGAATTGTACCACGAACAACTTTTTGGCACCGCTGGTTTTGATGGTATGTCTACGTTGATGTATCATATCCAACCTCCAACTGTCATAAAGGAAGTTCGAGGTCAAAAAGATATTGCTCCAGAGGTTGCAGTGGAGCGAAATATGCTACCAAGAAGTTTTAAAGGATATCAAATTACGCCAAGTAAGGATTACTTAGAAAGTAGAAATCCAGTTTTGGTTAATAGTGATGTTTACATTGAATTAGCTGCTCCACAAGCATCAATGACTGACTATTTCTACAAAAATGCGGATGCTGATGAAGTGATTTTTATTCACCGTGGAAAAGGAAAATTGAGAACGCAACTTGGAAATATCGATTTCGCTTATGGTGACTATTTGGTGATTCCGCGTGGAATGATTTATCAATTAGAATTTGAAAATGATGATAATCGTTTATTGATTATTCAATCTTTTCATCCCGTATTTACGCCTAAAAGATACCGCAATTGGTTTGGTCAACTTTTAGAACATTCTCCTTATTGTGAGCGAGATATGCGTCCACCTTCAGAGTTAGAAACACACAATGAGGTTGGCGAGTTTTTAATAAAAATCAAAAAGCAAGATGTTGTTTATGATTATGTTTATGCTCATCATCCTTTTAATGTTGTTGGTTGGGATGGATTTAATTTTCCGTATGCATTTTCAATTCATGATTTTGAGCCAATAACGGGTCGAATTCATCAACCACCACCAGTTCACCAAACGTTTGAAACTTCAGCCTTTGTAATTTGCTCATTCGTTCCACGTTTATACGATTATCATCCAGATTCAATTCCTGCACCGTATAATCACAGTAATATTGATTCAGATGAAGTTCTTTATTACGTTGATGGTGATTTCATGAGTCGTAACAATATCCAACATGGACAAATCACGTTACATCCAGCTGGAATTCCGCACGGACCGCACCCAGGAGCTTATGAAAGAAGTATTGGAAAAAAAGAAACTTTGGAATTAGCAGTTATGATTGATACCTTTAAGCCCTTAAAAGTTACAAAGTCGGCTTTGGGAATTGAATTAGAAGGGTATGAAAAGTCTTGGATACATTAAATCAATTTTAAATGTTGAATTAGTAATTTTAAATTGTGATTATTCAACATTAAACATTAAAAATTAAAAGATGTCATTAGAAAATACGAAAAAAGAAGTAAAAAACGTTGAATACGGTTTAGAAAAAATCTTTGAAGGAGCACAAGATTTCCTTCCTTTATTAGGTACAGATTATGTAGAATTTTACGTTGGAAATGCTAAACAAGCGGCTCATTATTACAAAACAGCATTTGGTTTCCAGTCATTCGCTTACGCAGGTTTAGAAACAGGTATGAAAGATCGCGTTTCTTATGTGTTGAAGCAAGATAAAATCCGATTAGTGTTGACAACAGCTTTACGTAGTGATTCTCCAATTGGTGAGCATGTTAAAAAACATGGTGACGGTGTAAAAGTAATCGCACTTTGGGTGGAAGATGCTACTTCTGCTTGGGAGGAAACAACAAAAAGAGGTGCTGTTTCTTTTATGGAGCCAACGCTTGAAAAAGATGAACATGGAGAAGTTATTCGATCAGGGATTTATACGTATGGAGAGACAGTTCATGTATTCGTAGAGCGCAAAAACTACAATGGAATTTTTCTTCCAGGATTTGAAAAATGGGAATCAGACTATAACCCTGAGCCAGTAGGTTTGAAATTCATCGACCACATGGTTGGAAATGTAGGTTGGGGAGAAATGAACACATGGGTTAAATGGTACGAAGACGTTATGGGCTTTGTAAATTTCCTTTCATTTGATGACAAACAAATCCATACAGAATATTCTGCTTTGATGTCGAAAGTAATGTCAAACGGAAATGGAAGAATCAAATTCCCAATCAATGAGCCTGCTGTTGGTAAAAAACGTTCGCAAATTGAAGAATACATTGATTTCTACGAAGGTCCAGGAGCTCAACATATAGCAGTAGCAACAGACGACATTATCAATACAGTAAGACAATTAAGAGCTAGAGGAGTGGAATTCTTATCTGCTCCTCCACAAGCTTATTATGATGAAATTCCGGCTCGTTTAGGAGTTCATATGGAGATGATGAAAGAAGATTTGAAAGTTCTTCAAAGTTTGTCGATTATGATTGACGCAGACGAAGAAGGTTATTTATTACAAATTTTCACTAAACCAGTTGAAGATCGACCAACTTTGTTTTATGAAATTATTCAAAGAATGGGAGCTAAAGGTTTTGGAGCAGGAAACTTTAAAGCACTTTTTGAATCAATCGAAAGAGAACAAGAGAAAAGAGGAACTTTATAATTTCCTATACTTCAAATAATTGTAAACTGTCACAAGCGATTGTGGCAGTTTTTTTTGATTGAATAAAAATCTTTTGTTAGAATTAAATAAGATTTTATTATATTTGCACCCACCAAAAACGGAGGTTGTAGCTCAGTTGGTTAGAGCGCCGGATTGTGGTTCCGGAGGTCGCGGGTTCGAGACCCGTCTCCCTCCCCCAATTTTAAAGGTCGATGAAAATCGACCTTTTTTTGTGCTAATTTTTAAAAATCCAACAGACTCATTTATTAAAAGATAATTCCATAAAAGTTAATTATTTTCAAACGAATTTCAATTACTTTAGAATTTAAAAAATATTGAAGTTATGCCAACAATTTTTCCCTCCCAATTCAAAAACCTCCATTCGCTTTTAAAAAGTTTTGATCAACGCGAATTCAACTACGAACAATTAGGTTTTATAATTCATGAAGAAAAAGACCATGTTCCTGTAGAACATTTTTTCCCTGAACCTGAAAAGATTGAAAATGAATTCATTTGTTGGGGCGAAAAAGTAGCCGACAATTTAGTTTTAAGTTGGCTTGTTGATGATAAAACAATTGATGAAGCACCCATTGCTATGATTGATTCTGAGCAAAGTCCCGTTTCGGTAGTTGCAAAATGTCCAGAAGATTTTTTGAGTATGTTAATCTATGGTACATCTACAATAGGTTCTGTTGCCGAAAATTGTTTAGAAAGTTGGGCAGCGGCTGAGTTTACAGACGAATACTTTGAGGAGCTATTGACAACTAGCATAAAAAAAGCAAGCAATGAAAATGATTTTGCGGTTACTGAATACTTAAATATAGCCCAAATGTATGGTGACACGCATTTATTGGAGCGCCCGAAAGAAGAAATTAGAAGTGAAGTATTACTAAAAGGTCAAGCTTTTATGGAACTACTTCAATGGTACAAAGACAATGGAATAGAAATCTCAAAAAATCCGTTCAAACTCATTAAAGAAGCTGTCACACTTTATCCTGATTTCTTTGACAGAGCTATTGAATTAGGTTTACCCTTTCAGAAATACTAATGTCACTGAGTATTACTCTTTCTGAAGAAGACCCTCATTCTGGTGGCATTTGGTGTGCTTCTAGTATGCCGTTTTACACACTTTTTCAGAAATTACTCCTAGAAATTGGTTTAACAGAAAACGGGAATTTTATCATTAACGATAAAAGAAACTGCAAGAATTAATTGAAACAATTGAAATAGAACTAAGAAAATTGATGAATGAAAAATCTACTTCTTCGAAGCGAAAACACAACTTTATTTTTGAAGGTAAATTCTATCACTTGAATGTACGACTTCCAGAAGATGCACTGATAAATAACGTATTGATTACAAAAAACTTAACCTTGTTAGCACTTAAAACTGGGAATGGAATAATGATAAATATCGATTGAAAATGAATAAAACAAACTGGCTAAAAACACTTGTTTCCAACAACAATAATGAATTATCTAACTTTTATGGCGTTTTTGAAGAGGATAGTTACATAAAAAACGCTTTAACGGAACTTAATGACGAAAAGTCAAAGCTTTTAATTCCTTTGTTGGAAGATGGTTCTAACTCCTTTTTTGCCATTTGGTCTATTCATCCCGATCGCGAACTGGAACAACAACCTATTGTTTGGATAGAATGCGAAGCGAATCCAATTTCAGTTTGCGCTAAGAACTTTGATGATTTTTTAAGTTTACTTCCTTATGGAGGTATGTTACACAACCTTTTTTCAAAAGTAGATTTCTATTTGATGGAGGAACGACCGGAAAATAAATACATTAATTTAAGCGCTCAAGAATTACAACAAATAATTAGCAATTGTGAAACGGAATTTCCCTACATGAAAGAATTCAATTTGAAGCTGAAAGACGAATTAGGAATTGTACCTACCGAAAATCCATTTGCTACTTTTTTAGATGCTTTCGATAGCGAACCCGATTTTTATAACTGGTCAGATAACTAGACTAAAATTCTGCGAAATATAAAAACTTAACCCAATGTCAAAAAACCATTTTGTTAGCGGTGAAAATCAAAAGTATTCTGATTCAATTTTTGTCCAAACTATACTGGAAAAGAATGAACTAGATGAACTTATTGAGAAAAGAGAAGTCTATACGGATTTGAACAATGACGTTTTGGTTGAACTACTTTACGACAGAAATGAAAAACTAATCTTGCAACTGGTTTCAATCTACGATAAGGATAAAAATTTACTTTACGAACTGTGCTATAACGAATTAGGGAATTACACCGACGGTTATGACTTCCAATTGGACGATTCTTTTTTGAGCTTATCCGAAACAAGAATTAAGGAAATAGAAGACTTTAAACAGTTTGATTTAGGTAAAATGCTAAGCATAACTCATGCAAATACATTAAAATAAACTTTATGGACTACACCAATTTTATTGCAAAACATACAAGCGCAAAGATAAAATTACATCGACCAAAAAAGATGATCGAAATTGAGCGAATTGAAGCGCTCATTGAAAAAAAACTTCCACAAGAAATCATCGATTTTTATAGTTTTTCAGACGGTCTGGAATGGGAAACACAAAACGCTTTTGAGGAAAAAATTCCTTCCATTGATAAACTTTTTGGGAATTACAAGAAACCAATTCTCGCCAATCTATTGAAGGATGAAAGTGCGTTAAAAGAAGAACTTAAAAGGCTCTCGAAAAATCCATTCAAGAATAAGTTGTGGTATTCCAATTACGCAGAATTAAGTAAATGTGCCTATTTGCAAACGATTGAAGGTGTTAATTATTTCAATAAGCTTCTGAACCTTAAACCACTTTTGTTTTTCTCCTGTTTTGACGATAATTTGGCAATAGATTTTTCTGATGTTTCAAAAGCGTACCAAATCTATTATCAAGATCGTATTGAACTTTACCCGCTTAATATTGACTTTCAAACATTTATGAAAATTTTTCTTCAAATTGGGATTACAGAAAAATGGTTTTGGGCGTTTATTGATAAAGAAGCAAGTCCTGATTGGCATCAAGAAGTAGATTATGATTCCATTAAAAAAGATTTTCCCGACTTTGATTTGAAACAGCTTAAACTTAAGAATTAATTTCTTTTTACAATTCAACCATAAAATATGTCTAGAACACTTGAAATCACAGCCTTAAAAAAAGAAGGAAAAAACTTACGCGTGAAAATGTACCTCGTTCACGCAGATGAAACCGAATTTTATAATTTTCCAATTTATGCTTTGCAAATTATTTGGGATGAACACGAAGGAAGTATCTCCCAAGCTATATCCATTGATGAAATCCTTGACTTGGATTGGTTGACAACTCACAGTTCGGATTTTATTGAAAGTTGTCGCATTTTGGTAGAAAAAAATTTGCCTGTTTCAGAAAACCATTATGACTCCAAACTTCCAGAAGAACTAAAACCGCAATGCGAGATGGAAATTGTGGTCAAAGACGAAAAATGGATCGACCATATTGAAGTTGGTAAAACCTGGGACAAAGCACCAATGATTGTTTAAAATAATAAAAATGGAAAAAAATGAACTTTCGGCTCAACTGATGAGCTTATTAAAAGAAGAAAAAATTTCGGAATTCAATGCCTTGCGCACGGCTAATTCGAATGTTACAATTACCTGGAAAAATGAAAATTTCAGTTACTGTTTATTGAACGGAATTCAGTTAATCAACTTTGAATTAATAGATTGTAACTTTGATGAAGTCGATTTGAGCAATAGTATTTTGTGGGGAAGTCGTTTTACGAATTGTACTTTTTACAACGCTTTTCTTTTTAACTGTAGTTTTGGTTATCCAGAACTTTTCAACGCCAATTTACTCGGACTGATGAATTCCTTACCGTTTATGGGCGCTAAACTAGTGTCTTGTTCATTTGCCGGTGCTGACTTGTCACACACTACTTTCAAAACCTGCGAATTAAACAAAATTGATTTCAGTTATTGTCAACTTGTAAATGCCGATTTCAGAGAAACGAATCGCAACTCAACCATTTTCAAAGAAACTTATTGTGAAAACACCTTGTTTGATGTGGTACCTGAAGATTTGTAATTTTAAATAATATGAGCGACTTATCAAAAACCACCATTACCGCTATTCAAGATAATTCGTGCGAATTGCACGTCGAAATATACGAAAACAACGAAGATTCTTGTTTGAACGATGAACTACAAACGAATGAAAGTCTTCGTAAAGCAACCTTATTTGCTTTTTTATTGGAAATAGCTTTAGGTGAACAACGAAAAGGGAAAACCGATGTAAAATTGGCAGAATGGCTAATCAACGAAAGTTTTGGTGAAGCCTTTTATCATCCTGCAACAGCAGAACAATTTATTGCCTCCGCCGAAATAGTAACTTGGAAACAAGGATTGAAAAAGGAATTGAACGCTGAACAATTAGAAGAATACGAAAACATGAAAGCTTTTATGGACGAGGAAAGTTTGCATAACTACTTCTTCGGTCGAGAAGATTTACAGTTTTCTGCACAACTTACATTTAAAGAAGCCAATTGTTTAGCTGGTTTGGCTATTGGAGACTATTCCTCAAATTCTTTGGATACGTTTATTTGTGAATGGTTGTGAAATGAAATATTAGATAAATGAACTACAATCAATTTCAAAATCTTAATGAATCCATCAAAATTGACCGAAAGAATTCGATACTTACGCCCACTTTAATAGAAAAAATTGAAGGCATTATCAAAAAACCAATTCCTCAAGAACTGATAGATTTTTATAGCTTTTGTGACGGTTTGGATTGGGAAAACCAAGTTGAATACACGAATGTCCCAGAAGGAATGGGGATTCCCTCAAAACGAGAAAGTTTGGCTTCACTTGAAAAGATGTTCGACGATTTTAGAAATCAACCCGACTTGGAATTTGAAAATTGGGACGATTATGAAGATGCGTGGGGTGAACGATCTGAATATTTACATCAAAGTATTTATTTAGAAGACCTTAGTCCTTATGATAATGAAAAATTAGACATTTCTACAGTTGAAGGCAAGCGCTATTTTTGGATTTTAAGCAATATGAAATTGGTCTGTGATTTCAATGGACACGAGGGCACTATTGTAATTGATTTTACTGACGCCCAACAACAGTATCAATTATATTACCAAGTATATGGCGATTTATATCCTTTGGAACTTTCACTTGAAAAATTCTACGCTATTTTCTTACAAATTGGCTTAACCGATTTTTGGTTTACGGCTTACATGAGTGAAGAAGATCAAGAAAATACCTGTATGACTTACAGCAAAGAAACACATCGCATCATCCAACACTTTTATCCCGAGTTTGATTTAGAGGAGTTACCTCCATTATAATTTTTCATGAAAACAAAACACCTCATTTTCTTTCCTGAAACTCTTAAAAAAGAAGCTAGTAAAATCTACTTACGTTTAGAAAATTCAGAAGACTATCGACCAACACTTGCTAACTTTTTTGGCAAGAACATAGAATAGGATAATTATTAATTGGATTAGAATTATAAAATATGACACTTGAACGAATGGTTAAAATCGGATTAGAGAGATCTTTTGAAATCTTTAACGAAACAAAATCAAAAAAAACAACCCTAGACTCTGCTAATGAGCTATATGAACACTTTACACACCTTCATCCTCTTTTTCCAGAAAATAGTTTACAAATTATTGGTATGGTAAATTTAGGGTACCCCGTTATAAAGGATGAGCATAAGAATGATATCTATGTATTAAGATCAACCGATCCAAATGATTTGCCTTTACTTATTGCAATTAGCTATGAATCATTAAACCAAATACTTGATATGATTGAAAACGCATGGAAAGGAAAGGTAGAATCAGATTGGCTTACCAAAACAGATGAAAATAAAAAGTTGAAATCAGAAACCTTATCAAAAATTTCAGAAATCAGTTCAACAATTGATTTATCATTTTGGGATTGGATTGCCTTTAGAGAAATGTCTATTTCAATGAACTAATATAACTTAATGAGAAAATTTAAATATGCTATCATATCCTCCATTTGCACATTTTGACTTCAGCTTGAATTGAAGCATTATGGTCTTTACAGTTTATATAAAAGCCTTCGATTTTGGAGATTCTTTACATATAAACCTGAGTTCGATTCTAAAATTGAAATTCAGATTGACATAAAAATCTGTTAGTCAAGGCGTTCAATCGAAGTTTTAGCGGGCTAAATCGAGATTGGACAACGCTGAATAACTGGTTTTTATGCAAAGTGAATAATTATTCCGCTGTCCGCCGCGGCGGAAACAACGATTTACTTCATAACACTTTCTCAATGTTCAGCCGCGGCGGACCGATACACTTTCAAAAGTGTTATTTGTAACTCATTGTTTCTGATCGGTCTGAATCCAATTTTATAAATTGAACTCAGGTTATAACCACACAAAAAAGATAAAACAATCCCCTCACTAATTTTCATGAAAACAGAACACCTCATTTTCCTTCCTGAAATTCTCAAAAAAGAAGCAGGTAAAATCTCCGTCCGTTTAGAGGATTTAGATGAATATCAACCCGAAGATTTTAATGTGTTTTTGGCCGTAGAAACCTTGAAAGCATGTCGCTTATTATCGGAGGAATTTCAAGAAAAGTATGAAACCCTGAAATACAATTACTTATACAATGATGTTGTCAATCTTCCATCCGTAAACTTTCACGGAGAACTCGCCGACCGCTATACAGAATTGGAAATCGAGCAAGAAATTCTTCGGGAGGAACCGGTATACAGCAGGTATGCAACTGCACTATTTAATGCAACTAATTTTGGAGACGAATGGCCGGAAAAATCCGATGCTGTTGAGGAAATTGAAAATCAAATAACAGAAAGACGTTCAGCAGCGCACAAAATAATGGATGAAATTTCAAAACAGCTTGAAGTTACCATCAATACAACGAGTTGGAAGCGTTTACCCAATGGAAAATTCGATTATTCCTTGCCCGCTACCTTAACTTTTGAAGTGTATAAATGCAAACCAGAATTATTCATTGAATTGGAAAATCTAGCAAAAACGGTAATCAATAATTTCTCGATTGAAGTAAAAATGGATGAGGAATGGCCGTTTTGGGAGATGGAGATTAGTGGCAAATTTTAAAAAGCTAATCAATTTTCAACATAACCGTTTTTTGAATCATCATAAAAATACTAATTAATTTAAAGAAGACCATTATCTGGAAATGGATTTTCTAAAAATTGTAGTATAAAATTTAACAAAAAAAAAGACGACCGAAGCCGTCTTTTTATGATTTAAATAAGTGATTTTACATTTTAATAAATTTCACTGATTCGTTTTGTTTTCCTGAAACAAATTTAATGATGTAAGTACCATTAGGTAAATCCTCACAATCAATTGGTAATGTATTTGCACCAGAACTCATATTTCTAGAAATTGATTTAACTAAACGTCCAGTAATTGAATAAACATTTACATTAACCTCACCAGCATTTGCTAAGTTAAAACTCAAGTTCGTATTATCATTTGTAGGATTAGGATAAGTTTTCAATTTTGTTTTAATTGTATTGATAAATTCTCCTGTTTCATCATTCAAACCTAAATATGCTGTAGATCTCCAAATACCTCTACCAAAAGTACCGATATAAATTTCACCTGGTCTTCCGTTTCCTTCTTCCCACGTTCTCCAAGATTGTCTTACTTCATAAACAGGTACACCTTCAAAACCTGTTGATGCATTTTCCCAAGATGCACCGCCATTTTCAGTAACAAATACACCACTTGAGGTTCCTACAACAATGATATCTGGATCATTTCTATCTATAATTCCATCGTAACAAGCAAGACCTGGATTGGTAATTGCACCTAAATTTGTAAAGCTTGGAGTTGAAGATGTAGCGTTTAAAGAACGTCTATTTGTTCCATTGAAACCTGCAAACAACACTATATCATCTGGGTTATTAGGGTTTACTGCAATACCTTCGTAACCTGTCGTTATGATTCTTGTGGCTGTTGTAGCTGACGGTGTAGTTCCATTGACACCAGTTCCAACAAAAGCAACTTTAGAAACAAAGTTTGGATCTGAGGTATAAACTGAACCCAATCCATCAACTCTCCAAACACCAGAACCTGCACTAATATACAAATGATCAAGGTCTTTAGAAAATTCTAAATCAATGTTGTTGAAAGTTCCACCACCGAAACCTCTTGCAACACATACCCATAGCGGATTTGTAACTGACAATCTTGTTGCGTTTCTGGTTCCCCATAATTCACCGCCATTTGCATTAACATAAACCAAGAACCATGATTGGTAAGGATCTTGAACTCTAAGTGTATCCCAAGCTACATTATAAATTACAGTGTCTTCACCCATACTTACTGTTTCGTTTGTTGCTGGGTTAATACCAAAGTTTTCACCATTAACAGTAAGAGAAGGTGTATAAATCAAAGTGTCATCAAAGTAAAGAGCTTCAGATGTAACATAAGTAATCGTATCACCAGAAGACATTGAAGGAACTCTTAAAATTGAGCCAGCGCTATAATTTCTAGTTGGAACAAATGTAACCGAATCTTTAGAATTTAAATCATAGTTTTCCGCAAGAATAAATTCTGTATGAAAAGGATGAAAAGAGCTTCCGTCTGTACCAGGAGGGTCATAAGTTCCAGGTAAAGTAGGTACGAATGAAGTAAAAGTCTGACCACCATCTCCTGATCTATTGATACTATTGTAATAAATTGAAGTAAACATGATTTTAGGATTGTAGAAAGAGATTTCACACTCAAAGCCATCACCTCCAGTTACTTGGTTAAAACTTTGGTAAGATGAACCTGTGAAATCATTATAAAGTGTACCGTTATCTTGTGTTCCTCCCATTACAGCTCCAGCTCTATTGAAAGCTATACCATAAAACTGAGTAACGTTATAACCTCTATTTGCTGGAAACCAAGATTCGCCAAAATCGTTAGTAATCCCAATACCACCATCACTTCCTACATAAAAACGATTGTTTGAGTCCCATTTCATTTCGTGTACGTCAGCATGAACATAGATTGGAGAACTAGGATTAACGAACCATTGACTAATTTTTTCAAAACCACCAGAGGGAGGATTATTAACTTGTTGTTTCCAACTCCATACATCAATACCTCCAATTAATAAATGCTCTGGATTAGTAGGATTAACACTTGCAATTGAATTGTATGTTCCCTGATCTCTATAAATATCAAATTCATTTGGTGGGGCTGATGCTCCTACGAATTGCGACCAAGTTGAACCGCTGTTGTGTGAAACATGCATACTTAATAAATTACTATTTGTGCGAATTGCATAAATTGAGTAGTTATTACTTGAATTCTTTGTTGGGGAAATTGCATATTCGATTCTCGCAGCTCCATTTGGAACTAAACCATTTGCCGCAGTTCCAGATTTATCAGAAAAACTTGCACCTCCGTCATTTGAGATATAAGTTTTGTTTGAAGCAAAGGCGGCAACAACAACTTGACCATCTTTAGAAAGCTGAAGTGCTGTACATGAACCACTTGTAACTGTTATGGAAGTTACACTTGGATCCCCTAATTTCCATTTTTTTAAACCTTGGGATGTTGCCATCCAAACAAAATTATCGTTCTCTGAACTTACGATTTCAGTACTTTCATTGATTCCGTTAATTTTGGTCCAAGTAGCACCATCATCTGTTGTATACCAAACACCGTTCCCAGCCCAGCTTTCTTGATTTGAACCAGTTGCAACATATAATGTTCCATCTGGTGTTTGTGTCATACTAGAAATAAAAGGATTTGCTCCAGCTTCAACGAATGAAGTTACCCTACCCCATGTATTTCCTTTATTATAAGAAACATACAAACTTCCTGAAACTCCACCTGCCCAAATTCTATCTTCCCATTTTCTATCTACTTGAATTGCTCTGGTTCTTCCACCAATGTTGTCAGGACCTAAATCTTCAAATGTTATAGACTTTGTTTTAGAAATTTTATTGATTTCCTTTTGTATTTGTTGAAGTTTTTCAACAGAAACTGGTTGACCTGTTGTTACATCAATGTAACGAGCTTTCATCCATTCCATCGCTTCGTCTGCCTTTTGTTCTTGAATTGCTGACAAACCCTTCTTGGAATAGCTTCCACTAATTTTACTGAAGTCGAAATTGCTAAGGGCAAACAACGCGCATGCACCCGCAACAACAACAGAACCAATAAGATACTTTTTCTTGTTCATATTTTTATGGTGATTTTACAATATTAACGACTGCCAAATTAATTATAATTTTTGAAAAATTAACTTAATTTTAAAGTTTTAGTTTTTTAAAATCAATGATTTCTTTTAATAAGATTCATAACATTTTTAAATTTCATAAGTCTTTAAACATTTTTTTTTATAACAAAGCTTTATTTCAATTTGTTTCGTTTGGCAGATATTATTCAAAGAATTATTTTCGTTTAGTCAAGTTTTTGCTTTGAAAATCAATATACTGAAACAAATCTAAATGTAAATACTTCAAACGTGCTCTAATTTCAGCTTTTTTGTCACTTTTAACTGTTTTCTCTTTTAGTAACAACTCGTAATAGTATCTAATTTTTGAAGTGTCTCGTGGTTCAATATAAACATCATACGAACTTCCTAAACTTTCCAATAAAAAATCTTTGTTTTTGTAATTCGGAAAAGATTTAAGTAAAGTGTCACCGTAAGCAACCGCGTTTTTGTGTGCCTGAAGTTCACCATACTTCATATGAACTTTAAACAAACAGTCAGCAGCATATTCGTCCTTTGGAAATGCATGATAATATGCAACCAATCGGTTAATTAATTCAATGTTTGTTAAACTTGGCATTTTTGCAGCAGCAACTGGGTCTTTTTGTATAGTTGCGATGGAATCTTCCATTTGTTTTATACTAGCTTTATAATCTTCTCTAGTCAATTCTTTTTTTTCTGAATCGTCTCCACACGAAAATGTAAAAAGGGAAAAGGTCAAAAATCCAGCTAAATAAATTGATGTTCTCATATAAGTTTTGATTTTTTAGTTTCTGGAAATCTCATTCGATATTCTACTGAAATATTACCTGCTGTTATATTGTTCAATCTTTTGGTTAATAATTTACGTTTTAAAGAGGATAAGTGGTCAGTAAATAAAACCCCTTCAATATGGTCGTATTCGTGTTGGATGATTCTAGCTGCGTAACCATCGTACGATTCTTCGTGGAAATCCCAATTTTCATCAAAATATGTTATTACCAACTTCTCTTTACGAATTACATTCTCTCTAATTTTTGGAATTGACAAACATCCTTCTTGAAATGCCCAGTTTTTTCCATCTTCTTCTTCAATAATCGGATTAATAAAAACCTTTTTAAAGTTTTCAATTCCTGCTGCTTTTGGATCAGGTTCCTCCCCTTCTTCATCTGCAAACGGAGCCCCATCCACAATAAATAAACGTATACTTTTACCAATTTGGGGTGCTGCAAGTCCTACACCTTTTGCGTGATACATTGTTTCAAACATATCTGTAATTAATTTTTGTAAATCAGGATAGTCTTTTTCGATTTCCTCAGCTTCTTTTTTTAATATTGGGTCGCCATATGCAACGATAGGTAAAATCATTTCTGAATGTTTTTTTGTGCAAAAATATGCTTTTGAAGTTTATTTCTGAATGCTTTGTATATATTCAGATAAAATAATTGTTGCTGCCACTCGGTCAACTAATTTTTTATCCTTTTTATGTTTTGTTTTTCCCATCAAATGAATGGTTTCCATTGCAGTTGCAGAACTATATCTTTCGTCTTGAAATACAATTGATTTAGTTGGAAACTCTTTTTCAAGCGCTTCTTTTAGCAATCGAACATTTTCAGTTATATGTGAATCGCTTCCGTCTAAACGAGTTGGATAACCCAATACAATAATTTCAACGTTTTCCTTTAACATAAGTTGCTGCAGAAAAGTCATCAATTGAATGGAATCAACTGTTGTTAAAGGACTAGCAATAATTCGTTTTTCATCTGTGATTGCTATTCCAGTTCGCTTTAAACCAAAATCGAGGGAAATAATTTTTGACATTTGCAAATGTAATGAATGCTTAGAATTTTAAAACGGTTATAAGTTAGGTTCAAGATTCAACTTTTATGTTGGAATAGATTTCGTTGCCTTAAAATAGTTTTTTATACCCATTTTAAGTGCAGGAGTATGCGGTTTTTCTTCCTTGATTTTAATTATTTCAATAATTTCTTGTTTAATTTCAGGATATTTTTTCGTGAAATCAATCAATAAATAAAGTGCATAAACTTCAATTGCGACTTTGTAATTATCTGACTGCAAGAAATAAAATAATCGATCTAGTAAAAAACCTTCCTTGTATTTAGTCATCGGTAATTCTAATAGAACCCCCATCGTATTTCGCAGTACGCTGACGTTTTCATTTTCTAAAACACCATCTATTAATTGGTTTTGATAGGGTAATAATACTTTTGAATTAGAACGAGCAATATGAAACATCCACCAAGAAGCATATTGTGGAAATGGGTAATTCAAGTCACTTTGAGCCACTTCAATTAGTTCAGGTAAAAATTGTGGATTTTCAATAAAATAAGTGTGTTGTTGAATAAAGTCACGCGATTTATAATGAGTGAGTATTAATTCTTGAACATTCATTTCTTTTTATACTTTGAAATTTTGTTGTGTAATTTTAAATATTTCGATTAACCAAAACAAATGTAATAAGCAATTGTAAAAAAGAGAGATTTTAAATTTGAAAACAATTTTTCCTTTTCTCAAATTCATTTTAAATTGAAAAATTAACTTTGGTGAATGCTATTAAAAGTTTTACTCTTTACAATTATTCAAGTAATCCCTATTATAATTTGGTTTTATTATTTGAAAAGAAAAGGAAGCGTTATTGATTTTAGATTAATGCTTTCTTATTTTCTTTTTGGCTCTTGGTTTGGTATGTTTGGTGAGTTGTTTTTGTTTCAGTTGATAGATTGGATTTTTCACTCCCCAATTTGGGAATACAGAGTAATGCCTATCCATAATAAAATTACTTCAGGTTTTGGACCAATTATGTGGGGATTGGCTGCTGTTTATGTCTGTTTGCATTTTCATTCCCAAGATAAGTCAAAAAAGAAAAATATACTACTAGATTTTGCCTTAGAAGCTGGTTTTTTACTCGTTTTAGAGCTACTATTCAATTTCTTAGCCTATGCCATTTTCAACAACTATTACTTCTATTATTTTGTTCCAGACTTGTTTCATTGGTCGAGTTTCACAAATATGCCTTTTTGGTGGGTAGGTTATAAAATGATGGTGAAGTATGCTCAAGTTATGTATAAGCAAGAAAAATTAAATATTGGTCTTGCAATAATGATGATTATAGTGGCTTTTGCTTATCAATAAAACTACTCCCAAACATCAATACAATATACTTCGTCCCTCTTATTTGAAATGAATAAAGTTTGATAGTTGCCCAAAGCATCTTTTTTATAGGTGTAAACATAAATTGAATCACCCATTTTTGATGGATCAAACCAATCGGGTCCCATTGAATTAGAAGTGGTATCATCCTCGTTATTTACAAGGACATCCATTTCATATTCTTGTTGTTTCAAAATCCGATTTAACTCTGCTTTACACGTTTTAAAATGAAGATAGATTGCTACATCAATCACAGGAAGAATTTGATCTTGGGTTTCTAATACAACGGTGCATTTATTTGGATTACCTTTAAAAATTGCCGCATAAATTTCTTCTTTTGTTCGAGGTTTCAAAGATTTTGAAATTTTTGAATATGACTTATAAATAAAGGTAAAACCTGTGTAAATACCAACACCTAACCCGAAAAAAGAAAGTATCAACGCAAAGTAGAAAACTGCCATTTTCTTTTTTACGATTGCGATAAAAAATAGAATAATTGATCCAACACATAGCAGAAAGGTAATTATTCCTAAGAAGAGTAGTAATTGCATACGTTTCTTTTGATTCAAAGGTAAAAAAGAAAAAACAAATAGAATTTTAAAGAATATTGTCGATTAGTTAGCTTTAAAAACGTTTTTAAATCACTATCTTTGCACCCAAATTTTTAAAAAAACATGGCAACAAATCGCACATTTACAATGTTGAAACCAGATGCAATCGAAAGCGGTAACATCGGAAACATCCTACAAATGATAACAGATGCAGGATTCACTATCAAAGCAATGAAATACACTCGTTTGAGCGAAGACCAAGCGAAAAAATTCTACGAGGTACACGCTGAGCGTCCATTCTACGGAGAATTAGTTGAATATATGACATCAGGACCAATCGTTGCTGCAATCCTTGAGAAAGAAAATGCAGTTGCAGATTTCAGAGCTTTAATTGGCTCTACAGATCCAGCAGATGCAGCTGAAGGAACTATCCGTAAAGCATACGCTGAAAGCAAAGCTAAAAATGCTGTTCACGGTTCAGATTCAGATGAAAATGCTGCTATCGAAGGTGAATTCCATTTTTCAGCTGCTGAGATTTTCTAATAATTTAGACTACTTTTACAGAAATAGGACCGCTCGATGCGGTCTTTTTTATTAATATAAATTAAAGGTTTATAAAATTTACATCACAAGTTTCAGCATTTTTAAATTGAATTTAAGCTGAAGTTAAAAGTGATTAAATAATTAATAGCCGAAAAGTAAAATTTAAAGCCTTGACTTTTTTAGCTTCGCTGCTACTTCGTAGTGTTTCTTTTTTTGTCAAGAAAAAAAGAAAAGAATAAAAAAACGATTTTTAAATCTTAATACACCAAAATTTATTGAGAAAAGAAAATCTGAGATTGTAAATTTGAAATTAAAAATTCTTCATGAAAAACCAAGAAGCCATTGAAAAGCGCCGAACGTTCGGTATTATTTCTCACCCTGATGCTGGTAAAACAACTTTAACTGAAAAGTTATTGCTTTTTGGAGGTGCCATCCAAACGGCAGGAGCAGTGAAAAATAATAAAATCAAAAAAACGGCTACTTCGGATTTCATGGAAATTGAAAAACAAAGAGGAATCTCTGTTGCTACTTCCGTTATGGCTTTTGAATACAACGGAAAACAAATCAACATTCTCGATACACCTGGTCACAAGGATTTTGCGGAAGATACTTTTAGAACCTTAACTGCAGTTGATAGTGTTATTTTAGTTATTGACTGTGCAAATGGTGTTGAGGAGCAAACGAAAAAACTGATGGAAGTTTGTCGTATGCGTAAAACACCAGTGATTATTTTCATCAACAAAATGGACCGTGACGGTAAAGATCCATTCGAATTGTTAGACGAATTAGAAAAAACACTCGATATCAATGTGCGACCATTAACTTGGCCAATAGGAATGGGAGATCGTTTTCAAGGGGTTTATAATATCTATCAAAAAGGCTTGAATTTGTTTTCAGCAAATAAAACTAAAATTTCTGATGATGTGGTTTCCATTTCTGATATCAATGATGCAGCATTAGACGAAATTGTTGGTGAAAAACCGGCTGAAGAATTACGTGATGAACTTGAAACAATTGAAGGAGTTTATAATCCTTTTGAACGAGAAGATTATTTAGCAGGTGATGTTGCTCCTGTTTTTTTTGGCTCGGCTGTTAACAATTTTGGTGTTCGCGAATTATTAAATACTTTTTGTGAGATTTCGCCTTCACCTCGTGGAAGAGAATCTGACAAAAGAAAAGTGGAACCGAATGAAGATAAATTCAGTGGTTTTGTATTTAAAATTCATGCCAATCTAGACCCAAAACACCGCGACAGAATTGCTTTCTTGCGAGTCGTTTCAGGTAAATTTGAACGTAACACTTTTTATTATCACGTGCGCAATGAGAAAAAAATGAAGTTCCCAAATCCAACTTCGTTTATGGCTCAAGATAAAAGCGTAATTGATGAAGCCTATCCCGGGGATGTAGTAGGATTATATGACACAGGAAATTTCAAAATTGGCGACACGATGACGGAAGGCGAAGTGATGATGTATAAAGGAATACCTAGCTTCTCGCCAGAAATTTTTCAAGAATTGGAGAACTTAGATCCAATGAAAACCAAACAATTGGAAAAAGGTATTCGTCAATTAATCGATGAAGGGGTGGCGCAATTGTTTATCCAACAACCAGGAAATAGAAAAATAGTTGGTACGGTTGGACAATTGCAGTTTGAGGTAATCAATCACCGTTTGTTTCATGAGTACGGGGCTAATTGTCGTTTCGTTCCGAGAAATTACTTCAAAGCTTGTTGGATTACAACAGACAATCAAGAACAATTAGAATCATTCAAACGCGCCAAATCAAATTACTTAGCTTTAGACAAAGACGATAATTTAGTTTTCCTTGCAGAAACAACTTTCTTATTGCAAATGGCAGAAAAAGATTATCCAGATTTAACTTTCCACAAAACATCAGAGTTTATGCTGGAAGTGTAATCGGATTTTAATTTTTGATGCTTAATTTTTAATTAGTATAGCTACTCGAAGGAAATTTTAAGAATTTCTCTTTTGACGTATTGTCCATTTTTAAATTAGGAAGAAAATTTAGATAGAAGGATTTTTTTACCAATTATGCTTAATTTTTGATTAGAAATGTAATTCATGGAAGTTTAAAAAAATCTTTTCTAAATAATTCTTGTTTTAAAATCACTCATAAGATATCACAAAAATCTCTTCGTCTTTTTGTTTAAAGAATTTTTCGGAACGTGCATAAGCTTCTAACGTGTTTATATTATTCAGCATTTTTAATTCTTTTCTTGTTTCTTGTAATTGAAGCGTCATTTCTACTTTGTGTGATTTCAGTTTATTCAATTTGCTTCTTTGCTTTACGAGCATAAAAATATCCATATCATCTAAGAATAGGAAGTAAATCAAGAATATGAAGAAAGTAATTACATACTTGTTTCTAACATATTTGTTGGCAAAAAATCGCTTTAATTTGTCCATGCTCAAAAGTGCACAAAAAAAAAGGAAACCTTTCGATTTCCTTTCAAATTTATCAATAGCTAAATGTTATTATTCTATTGCTCTTTACAGCTATTCATTTTTCCTTCGTAGAAAGCGATGAAATCTTTATCCTCACCGAACCACTCTTTGATTTTTGTTAACAATAAACAAGCATTTGTGTTATTTTTTTCAATAACTGGTAGAATTTGAGCGGTTAAAATAACTCCTGTTTTCAAAGCTAATTTATCTGCTTCTGTAAACTTATCAATATTTTTTAATTTCAATAAATTAGGAATTTCAACTTTCCAGATTGCATTAGCATTTTTCGAATCTTTAGCTTGAAATCGAATTGCCGCTTCCAAAAATTTTGCTGCAATTGGGTTTTTTGTAATGGTAGCATATTGCTCAATTCCCTCACCTAGCTCTTCTTGAAGTGTTAGTTTTTTATTTGCATCTTTACCATTATAAAAAATAGGATATCCATTTTCATCATCTAGTTTGAAAATAACACCGTTATTCAATATTTCAGTTTGAAAACCATTTAACCACATTTTGTGCACAGGAGTCAAGAAAATTCCATTTTGATCCATCTCAATTGCCGTTGCTACTGCGTTTATTGCCTCATCGTAAGGTTCTTGAATTTGTGGGTCTTTAATATCTTTGCGATACATTCCATAATATCCTTTAGCTAAGAAAATTGTTGGGGTTGGGTCTCCTGCAAATTTTGGTTTGATAACATAGTCTGCCGATTTTTTAACCAATTTCACGAAGTTACTATCGGCATGAATTTGAGTTAATTCATCTAAATTATTCGTAACAGTTATATAGGCCTCTTCTTCAACTTCGATATCTGATTCTTCTTCTTCAACTTCTCCATTTTTAAGTTTTTTCTTAACAGAATAAGTAGTGGCAACTGCAACATCATAATTCCCAACTTTATTAAATTTCAACTCCACAGAAGGTGCGTTTAATGCTCCACCAATAACTTCCCAATCTTTATCTTGGACTCCAGAGATAGACCAAGCTGTCCCCACTTTCTTCGTTCCTGCAGCAACAAACGAAGCCTCTAACTTAACGGTGTTATTTCCTGGGCTATCATCCTCTTCATCAAGCGTTAAAATTCTTTTATTTGATTTCATACTTAATGAAGGCTGTTGTCCGAAAGAAACTCCAGTCATTAAAGCGATTGTAAGTATCAATGTCAGACGAAATAGTAAAGTAGTTTTCATGTTTTTCAATTTTATTACTTTGCGGTTTTCAATTATTGTGCCGAATTTACAAAATTATTCGTGGCTTTGAATAAGTAGGTGCAATATATCTTGTGCTGCTTTTGCAATTTTAGTCCCAGGTCCATAAATCCCAAAGACTCCAGCCTCATACAAAAAGTCATAATCTTGTTGTGGAATCACTCCTCCTGCAACTACCATAATATCTGATCTTCCCATTTTCTCTAATTCAGCAATCACTGCTGGAACCAAGGTTTTATGTCCTGCTGCTAAAGATGAAACACCTAAAATATGTACATCGTTTTCAATCGCTTGACGTGCTGCTTCTTCAGGTGTTTGAAATAAAGGACCTATGTCCACATCAAAACCAATATCTGCAAATGAAGTCGCAATCACTTTCGCACCACGGTCGTGACCATCTTGTCCCATTTTTGCAATCATAATACGCGGACGACGACCCTCAAGTTTCGAGAAAGTTTCTACTAACTCTATTGCTTTTGCAAAATCTTCATCTTTCATAGCTTCTTTTGAATAAACTCCACTTATTGAACGAATAGTTGCCGTGTAACGCCCATAAACATTTTCAAGTGCAGTTGAAATTTCACCTAATGTACATCTAGCTTGTGCGCAACGAACAGCTATTTCTAATAAATTTCCAGTAGAATTTCTAGCTGCATCTTCCAATTCTTGCAATAATACTTTTGCGTTTTCATTGTTGCGATTGGCTTTTACATTTTGTAAACGTTTAATTTGAGAATCTTTCACTTTTGCATTGTCCACTTCTAAAATTTCAATTTGTGAATCTTCAGTATGTTCAAAGCGATTCACGCCGACGATAATATCTTTTCCTGAATCAATGCGTGCTTGTTTTCTAGCCGCAGCTTCTTCGATTCGCATTTTTGGAATTCCAGTTTCAATTGCTTTTGCCATTCCACCTAATTCTTCCACTTCTTGAATCAATTTCCACGCTTCGGTCACCAATTCATTAGTCAACGATTCGACATAATAACTGCCTGCGTAAGGATCAATGAAACGTGTAATTCCTGTTTCTTGTTGTAAGTATATTTGTGTATTTCGTGCAATTCGCGCAGAAAAATCTGTTGGTAAAGCAATCGCTTCATCCAATGCATTTGTATGTAAGGATTGTGTTCCACCTAAAGCTGCTGCCAATGCTTCAATGCAAGTTCGAGCAACGTTGTTAAAAGGATCTTGTTCTGTTAATGACCAACCTGATGTTTGACAATGAGTTCGCAAAGCCAATGATTTCTGACTTGTTGGATTGAATTCTTGCACCAATTTTGACCACAATAAACGACCAGCTCGCATTTTTGCAATTTCCATGTGATGATTCATTCCGATTGCCCAGAAAAAACTCAAACGTGGAGCAAATTCATCAATTTTCAAACCTGCTTTCAAACCCGTACGAATGTATTCCAAACCATCAGCTAAAGTGTACGCCAACTCAATTGCAGCCGTAGCTCCAGCTTCTTGCATGTGGTAACCCGAAATCGATATCGAGTTGAATTTGGGCATTTTTTGCGAAGTAAACTCAAAAATATCAGCTATAATTCGCATCGAAGGTGTTGGAGGATAGATATACGTATTTCGCACCATGAACTCCTTTAAAATATCGTTTTGAATCGTGCCTGCTAGTTCTGAAATAGCCACTCCTTGTTCGATTGCAGCTGCGATATAGAAAGACATAATCGGTAAAACAGCACCGTTCATTGTCATCGAAACTGACATTTCCCCTAGTGGAATTTGATCGAATAATATTTTCATATCTTCGATGGAATCGATTGCTACACCAGCTTTTCCAACATCACCAACTACACGCTCATGGTCAGAATCATATCCTCTGTGGGTCGCTAAATCGAAAGCGACTGAAAGACCTTTTTGACCTGCAGCAAGATTTCTTCTGTAAAAAGCATTCGATTCTTCAGCTGTTGAAAATCCAGCATATTGACGAATGGTCCACGGTTTTGAAACATACATTGAAGCATAAGGTCCACCTAAAAAGGGCGCAAAACCCGAACGGTATTTTGTGTGAATAAAATTAGCAGTGTCTTCTTTGGTATAACTTGGCTTCAGTGTTATTTTCTCTGCCGTTTCAAAAGTCGGCTCGTTTTTAATTTCCGTTTTTAATGCTTTAAACGAATAGTTAGAAAAGTCAATTCTATTCATGAATATCAAGTTATTTTGAGTGATGAAGGCACCATTTTTAAGCGTTGAACAAATTTAGGATTTTATATTTAAAAATACCTAATTACTTCACTGACGATTCAATTCCTAAAATCAAATTATGAATCACTTTAATGTGAATTTCTTGCGCTCGGTCGGCGTATTGTGAATGAGGTGCACGAATTTCTAAATCAGCTAATTGCGCCAATTTACCACCGTCTTTTCCCGTTAAAACAATGGTTTTCATCCCTAAAGCTTTAGCAGCTTCAACAGCTTTTATCACATTGGTCGAATTTCCTGAAGTTGAAATTCCAAGTAAAACATCTCCCGATTTCCCCAATGCTTCTACATATCTTGAAAAAATAAAATCATAACCATAATCATTCGCCACACAACTAATATGCGTTGGATCGGAAATTGAAACAGCCGCAATTGCTTTTCGATCTGCACGAAAACGACCACTCAATTCCTCTGCAAAGTGCATTGCATCAGCCATCGAGCCACCATTTCCACAACTAATGATTTTATTACCCGAATTAATTGCATCACCCATCCATCGAATTGCTTCAGCGATTTTAGAAAAATTTTCTGCCGTTTGAAATTGCTCCAAAACAAGCTGTGATTCTTGAAATTCTTGACGGATTTGTTCTTCGAGTTGCATATTCTATATTTGAAAACCAAAAGTAGTGTTTTTGCTTAAAATGTTTAACTACTTAACTTTTGAAGTGATAGTGCGGTCAATGCTTTTATAAATAGCAAAGACTAGTAATTAACATTTAACGATTGTTTAAAAAAGAGGGAAATATAAAATCCTAGTGGTAATTTCTTGGAAACTCAAATGAATTGATATGATAGGTTTTATAATCTCGCATTTTTTCTTTGAAAGAAAATTATAAAACGATATATAAGAGCAAAAAAAACTTCCAAAATATTTTGTAGTTCCGTTTTTTTTTTAAGAAATTTAACAAGAATTAGTAAAAAACATGCGGTTTTTACTTTTTCCGCTACTAACCCAACCTAATCTTGCTAAACTTATGGAAATATCCTACCTTTAACTACCTTTTTTCCTGTTTTCTTCCTGAGGTAAAACAAAACAGAGACGATAATTATTTTTTAAACAAAACGAATTAATTGCTGAACTTTTTTAAAAATAGTACATTGTTCAGTCTCGGTTTTTTGCCGAGGATAAAACCTGTTTTTTTTATTGTTTTATTGTGCTTAATTTTTTCTAAAACTTCTTTTACTCAACAGAATTTGGTTTACAACGGTGATTTTGAAGAATATTCGAGTTGTCCTGAATATGAAAGTTCGAATAATCAATTTCCTTATGAAATTGAAAAATGTTTAGGTTGGAAAGCACCAACGTATGGAACGAGTGATTATTTCAATACTTGTTCTTTAAATACGAATGTTTGGATTCCTTTAAACTCTGGGGGATATCAATTAGCTTATTCAGGAAATTCCTATTTAGGGTTAGCTTGTCAATTTAGAACAGGTCTAGGTAGCGATGGTTATGCGGGACCAATGTGGTGGGAATATATACAAGGAATTCTTATTAAACCATTGGTAAGTGGGCAAACTTATAAATTTTCTATGAAAGTTTCATTAGCTGAATATTCAGATTTAATGATTGATGAGTTGGGTGTACATTTTTCAGATAATTCTATTTCGAGTCCAAACACAGCTGCCCTATCTGTACAACCACAATGTGTCTTTAATAACCCTAATTATTACACAGATACTGTAAACTGGATAATTTTAGAGTCTCTTTTTATAGCCTCTGGTAATGAACAATTTGTTACAATTGGAAATTTCAAAAATAACTTAACGACTGATACATTAAGAAGATATAACTACGAACCAATGATTATCAACCCTTATGTATCTTACTTTTATATTGATGATGTTCAGTTGATAGAAATTCCATTTGAGGTTAATTTAACTAATGTTTTTTCTCCGAATGGTGATGGAATAAATGATTTTTTGGAGTTTCCTAATATTGGAGCATTAAACCAAAAAGTTACAATTATTAATCGTTGGGGAAATTTAATCTTTGAATCTAGTTTAAAGAATTTTTCCTGGGATGGAAAAGATTTTAATGGAAAAGAAGTGGTTGAGGGAACTTATTTTTTTACGATAAGCGATATAAATAAATCAGGTTTTGTTCAATTGGTGAGGTAAACACCTAAAATATGAAACAAATATTTACTGTTATTTTAACATTTTTAAATGTTGGAATAATTTTCAGCCAACAGAACCCAACCAATAATTCACCTGCTGGTGCAATTCAGAATGGTTCAAATAATCAACAATTTTGGTCTAGAGCCGGTAACTCTAATTTTCCTGGAAATAACAATAATAACATTTTCGGCACTTTATGGAATAGTCCGATTTACACGCAGACAAATGGTAGAAATCACATGAAGCTAAACGGAAACACCAATTATCAAATTGGTAGTATAGCTGCCCCTTTGCACCCAAACACAAAGGATGGTTATCTTTTGTTGGGTTTGGAGCCTCAGGTTCCTGGGTTATTAAATCTTTTTCAAACACCAAACTTGACCAATAACGCAGGAGCTTTTTCTCAATTACATATTACTGGTTTAAGAGCTGGGGCGGATGGTTATCGCCCATGGATGCACACTGGTGTGACATTAACAGGCAATGATGATTTGTCGTATTTTGGATTAAGAAAACTTGGGAATCTAAACACTAATGATAGAAACGAAACTGTAATTTGTTGGAGTAATGACGCATCTTTACAGTATGGTTTTGAGGATATGGTATTTCGATTCACAAATGAAGTTCCGGGTTACACCAATGTAATAGATAATGCTGATTTCAACAGAGCGAGTGATTTAGATGGGAGGCACATTGCTCGGTTTACAGGTACAGGAGAATTTGGATTAGGAAATACTTTTGGGGTGAATGTAAACCTAACAAATAATGCGAACCCACCTATTTGGTTGAATACCATTTATGTTCGCCCTAAATCACTAGCACATTTGTCTACAAGTAAACTTGATACTGTTTGGATGCAGTTTACAAATAGAGAAACTCAATTAAATACAGGAACAGGAGAAAACGATGCAGATGGATTAAGAATCGGGATATTAGGTAGTGACCCAAATACTCCATCCACTTTATTAGGAAATGGTACTGCTGCTATCTATAATCAAGAAGAACGTCCGATTTTACTTTCTACAAATCAAGCTACTTCAACAATAAATATTCAAAATGGTAATACTCGTGAACGAGTTCGTATTATGAGTGTTGGAACGCCAACAAGTGTTGGAGGTGCGGCACCAGCCGTTTATAATCCAGCAGGTATATTAAATACTGACATAACAAGGGTCTCTATAAGCCATAATCCGCTAAATCCAATTACTGCTCCTTTAAGCTTACTACACTTAGGTTATGGCGTTTTAAACACACCTGGTCCTGGTGTCCCACCAACACCTTTGACTTTTGGTTGGCGTCCTTGGATGGACGTTGGAATGTTTGTGGCATCAAACCAATCAGATTATGTGTACTTAGGTTTGAAAAATGAAACTGGTAATACAGTAAGTAATAGACAAGATGCAGTTTTAGCTTGGGGTGATGATCCTAGTGGTACAAATGGACCTGATAATTTGAGATTTATTTTCACTTCTCCAACAACTGCAACCCAATCACCAGCAAATACTCCAAATGGTTTAGAGATTTCACGTATGGTTCCAAATTTGGCAACAACACTTACCGCTCCGAATTATGGTATGATGGGAATTGGAGATTTTTCACCGACAGGACCAAATACAGCTATTGCTAATCAAGTAAATGCAAAATTAGATATTGATGGGGATTTGAGAATTAGAACCGTAACACCAGATAATAACTTGACGCAAGTTTTAGTAATTGATCCGTTAGATAAAAACAGAGTACATTATAGAAATATTCCAAATGTAATTGGATCAGGACAAGGTTTTTTTGATTGTACTAATACAACAATAGCTCCAAATCTAACATCTGATTCAAAAATAAATTTGAATGATCATAATTTGTATTTTGAAAACAATAATACTTTAAACAAAAACCATGTTGGTATTGGTTATAGTTGTATAAATACTTTCATACCCGGAAAATTAAGTGTTTTACAAATTCATCCCTCGGCAGTAAATACCAATACTATAGCCATTTCAGGAATCAATAGTGATATTTCTACTGCTCCGCCGTCAACAAATATTTTGCATGTTGGTGTTGAAGGTATTTCAAATGGAGTTCAAAATCCAGTTAAAGTAATAAATATTGGCGGTAATTTTTCTGCAATCAATTCTAGAGATACAAGAGGAATTGTTGTTGAAATACCAGCAAGTCAAAACAATACCTTATCTGCAATAGGTGGCGAATTTAAGGTTTCCGCAAGTACCCAAAATAATTATGGTGTTAATGCATTATGTTATGGTTTACCTAATAATATTTCAAATTTTAACAACACTGCTGTAAAAGGGGTTGCTATCAATTCAAATTTTTCTAATACTGGCGGATATTTTGAAGCTAATTCTTCTTTTAATACAATTTCAAATTCTATTGGTATAAACACTTTAGCAACAGGGTCATCAAGAAATAATTTAGCAGGAGTTTTCGAAGTAAATGCAGCGACAGGTACCACAAACATAGCAGTAGTTGGAAGAACAATTACTTCTTTAACACCAACAATTCCAAGTGTTGTGAAAATTGGAATTTATGGAAACTCAATTCCAATACTTGATAGTTATGCAGGTTTTTTTGACGGTAATGTTTGGATAAATGGTCCGGCAACTTCAACTGGTTTTGCTGTTACAACATCTGACCAAAACTTTAAAACGGATGTTCATTTAATTACAAATGCTGATTCAATTTTAAGCCAATTACAACCTAAAACTTTTTATTTCGACACCTTAAATCCTTATGGTTTTAATTTTAGTAATCAATTACAATATGGTTTATTGGCACAAGAGGTAGAATTAATTTTACCTGAACTGGTTACAAATCAATTTAAACCAGCAACTGTTGACTCAACAGGTACAGTAATTACTCAAGGTGTTGATTACAAAGCTTTAAATTATGATGCTTTTATCTCCATTTTAATAAGTGGTCACAAAGAACAAAAAGAAAAAATTGATAGCTTACAAAATGGAATTGACAACAGAGATTCTCTAATAAACAATTTAAATGACCGTTTAACACAACTTGAATCTTGCTTATCTGTTATTTTACCGCTCTTGTGTCAAATTAGTAATTCTGCTATTCAGCCAACACAAGAGGCTTTCCAAGAACAATTAAAAAATGAAATTAATGTGCAGTTATCAAACAAAAACACAATAATTTTAAATCAAAATGTTCCTAATCCTTTTGCTGAACAAACGCAGATTTCTTTCTCTATTCCTGAGACTGTGAAAAAAGCACAAATCCACTTCTATGATGCAAACGGAAAATTGATAAATTCTGTTGAAGTCCAAGAAAGAGGTTTAGGGCAATTGAACGTTTTTGCAAATGATTTAAGCACAGGAGTTTACACCTACTCACTTGTTACTGACGGTCAAATTATTGCAACTAAAAAAATGATGAAACAGTAGATAAAATTTTAAATTTTTAAATCCCCAAGTGTTAGTGCAGTTGGGGATTATTTTTAGCTATTTAACAAGTTTAAGTAGCTATCATGATATTATTGAAAAGTATAAGTTAATTATGATTCATTCGGCATCAACTCTTTTAATTATAACTTCAATTATCCTTAGTTTTACAACGAAACTAAAATCATCAAATGAAAATTGAAAAGAACAAAAATCAACTTGTTAAAATCGTTTCACTTTGGTTAAAAGCAGCCAACTAATTTTACTCCTATTCTCGTATTTTATCGTTTTAGAAATAACTTTCGCAATCAACATTTAGCGACTGAAAACTTAAAAACCAATATATCGTTTGAAATCAATAATTTTGAAGGCTTAAATTTTAACATGCGCGCACTTTATTTTAAAGAAATAAATAGCTTTTTGAGTTCAATCATTGGCTATGTTTTTATTGTTATCTACCTGATTGCCTCAGGTTTATTTCATTGGATTTTATCCTACAACACCAATCTTTTGGAAGGAGCAGAATCGGATATGATTCCATTTTTCAACCTTTCTCCGGTGATTTTTTTGGTGCTAATCCCAGCGATCACAATGCGTTCAATCGCTGAAGAAAGACGAACTGGTACCATAGAATTATTGTTAACGCGTCCAATTTCTGATTTAGGAATGATTCTCGCTAAATATTTCGCAGGGGTGACTTTGCTAATTATCGCAATTATTCCGACAATCGTTTATTACATTACAATGTATAACCTTGGAAAACCTGTTGGTATCATTGACAGTGGAGCAACTTTCACTTCTTACATTGGATTGATTTTATTAGGCGCTGTATTTGTTGCAATCGGTATTTTCGCTTCTTCACTCACGAGTAGCCAAATTGTTGCGTTTATACTAGCGATGTTTATGTGTTGGTTTTTTTACGACGGCTTTAATTTACTTGGAAACTTTAGTCAAATTGGTTCTTTAGACACCATTATTCAGAATTTTGGAATTGCAAAACATTACGATTCGATTAAAAAAGGAGTCATTAATTCAGGTGATATTCTTTATTTTATTTCTGTGATTGTTGTGTTTATTAGTGCTTCATTGACTGTTGTTAAAACCTTAAAAAAATAAGTGATGTTAAGAAATTCAAAGCTATTCAAAGGTTTATATAATTGGACTTTGTTGATTATCATAGTGGTTGCAGCTGTTTTAATAAATACCATTGGCTCGTATCTTTATTTCAGATTGGATATGACCAAAGATCAGCGATATTCGTTGGCTGAAGGAACTGAGAAATTCCTTAACGACAAATCTAAATTTGAAAGTAGAATCAGTATTCAAGTTTATTTGGAAGGAAATTTACCCGCTGAAATACAGAATTTTCAAAATTCATTAAAGGATAAATTAAACGATTTCAAATCCATTGCTGGAAATAGAATTGAATTTAATTTTATCAATCCGCAAAATGGTTCTAAAGAAGATCAACAAGAACTTTTTATTCAATTGTACGACCAAGCACGCGGAATTTTGCCACTTGAAATCATTTACAAAAAAGATGGAGAACAACGCCAAATGATGCTTTGGCCAGGTGCGAAAATGTCTTACTCAGTGAATGGAATTGTGAAAGAACAAGTAGTGCAGTTTCTTCCTGGATCTAAGCCAGGTCGTCCTTACCAATTGGAAGGAATGACAGATATAATTGAAAATGCACTGAATAATTTGGAATATAACCTCGTTTCCAATATGCGTAAATTGGTTCAAAAAGAGAAACAACGTATCGCATTTTTGCAAGGACACGGCGAATTAAATCCGAATCAAACACTTCGAGCTCGTTCGTTACTTGCACCTTATTATGCGCTTACTGATGTTCGGTTGAATGACTCTATTGCTGCTTTGGCAGATGTAGATGGATTAATCATTGCAGATCCGCAAGCTCCTTTTTCAAACAAGGATTTATACCTCATCGATCAATTTGTGATGCGTGGTGGAAAGCTGATGTGTTTTATGAATACGTTATACTTGAATGAGGATTCTTTGATGGCTAGAGGGGTTACCCACACAATGCGCAAAAATCTGAAGTTAGAAAATATGCTTTTCGATTATGGATTAAAGGTAAACGAGAATTATGTGTTGGATGTCAATTGTGCGCCGAAAGTCATTCCTTATTCTGATCAAACATTTATTCCTTGGTTTTTTCACGTGCTTGCTACACCGACAATTCACCCAATGACCAAAAACATTGAGCCAGTTTCCTTGAAATTCACCAATGAAATTCAATTTATCAAGCAAGAAAAAGTAGCTTTAACTCCAATTTTAACCTCGTCAACAAACGCTAATAAAACTGGTTTAGCGCCTTTGGTAAGTTTGTCTTTGCCGCTTTCTGATGGAAACAATCCTGAGTTAGTTGCGAATCCAACTGATGAAATCAATAAGATTTGTATCGCAGGTTTGGCTGAAGGTTTCTTTAAATCACATTTTCAAAATCGTTTAGTGGGAGAGTTTGCCAACAATCCAAATGCAAAATACAAAGCAAAAAGCACCAATGAAGGAAAAGTATTAGTGGTTGGAAATGGACGTTTTATTGCTAATCGTTATGACTCAATTCCTAATCCAAAAGGCAATGGTTATTTATACCGTCCAAATCAAATCAACGATATGAAAATGGAACCAGAATTGGCTGAAAGAAATGTGCCGCTTTACTTTGGTAACCAAGAATTTTTTCAAAACGTCGTTGACTACATGATGGGGGACAATTCAGTTTTAGACGTTAGAAGTCGCCAAATTGACATCAAAGAAATTGACAAGGAAAAAATCAAAACATTCGCTGGATTCTATAAAATGATTAACCTGCTGCTTCCAATTGGAATTGTATTGTTAATGGCATTTGCATTGAATTTCCTAAGAAAAAGAAAGTACGCTCAATAAATAAAAGCATTAATGAAGAAAATAATCATACTTATCCTTGCTTTAGCAGGACTTACAACCTTAGGTTGGTACGCGAAAAAACTAATTTCTGGCGATGGTCATTCCGATTCAGAATTGATTGAATTTGCAGTAAAAGACACTAATAAAGTTGACCGAATCATCATTTCAGACGCTTTTTCGAATCGCTTTGAAATTATGCGCAAAGGAAAAGAATGGACGGATTCAAAAGGTGGATGTATAACACAATCAAGTGTTTCGTTGATACTAGATGCCTTTGCAAAAATCACTTTAAAAGGATATTTACCCGAAAAATCACAACAGAAATTTGTTGATTTAATGTCCACGAGTTTCACGAAAGTAGAGATTTTTGAAGAAGGCGAATGGACAAAAACGTGGTACATAGGTCCAGCGGCGCAAGATCATTTAGGGCAAATTATGTTATTAGAAACAGCTGCCGATGGTAAAAGTGATTTCCCTGTAATGATGAGTATTTCAGGAATGTACGGTGTGATTGAACCGCGCTTTTTTGCTGACCCGCGTAAATGGATTTGCACCAATATTTTCAGTCTTGACATGGATGAAATTGCTACCGTTGATGTGAAATTTCCAAAGGAAAAACACAGGAACTTCAACATTCAACAAGTTGGCAGTAGAATTAAAGTAACCCAAAATGGTAAGAAATTAAGTGCGATTGATACTTCTAATGTATTTAGATATTTACAAAGCTATCGCAAAATACATTTTGATAATGCCAACTATGAATTGAAAGCAAATCAAGTAGATAGTATGAAAAAAACAACTCCTTTTTGTGTTTTAACGTTGAAAGAAACAAAGGGGAAAGTACATAAATTACGCATGTTTAGAATCCCAACTGAAGAACCGCAACGCAATGAATTTGGAGAACTCGTCAACATGGACATGAACAAGTTTTGGTGTCAGTTGCCAAGTGGTGAATTAGTTAAATGTCAATATTTCACATTTAATCCATTAATTTTAGGGCACGTTTATTTTCCAGCTATGGAGGAATCATTTCCTAAAGCCAAGTAACAAATGAAGCATTGGTTAGTATTATTTTTATTTTCAACATTGCTATTTTTTCAAGCAACAGCGAAAAAAGAAATAAATATTCTATTCATTGGAAACAGCTATACTTACCGTAATCACATGCCAAAAATCTTTGAAAAATTGGCAAAACTAAATGGAAAGTCGTTGAAAGTTTACTCTAATACAAAAGGAATGACTTCCTTTTACAGACATTCAAAAAGACAGAATTTATACAAAGCAATTGCTTGGAAAAAATGGGATTACGTTATTTTACAAGGTTCTTCTCGTGACATGATTAAAGACTCAGTTACGTTTAAAACAAAAACGATCCCTGGGCTTGAGAAGATAATAGGCGCTGTAAAAGAAAACAATAAGGAAACGAAAATGCTCTTTTTTATGACTTGGGCCTACCAAAAAGGTTATGGTGAAAAAAGCTATTTCGAAATGACTAAAAATGTCAAAAGTGGTTATGAATTCTTGAGTGACAATTACAAAATTCCAGTTGTACCTGTTGGTTTAGCTTGGAAAGAAGTGCGAGTGGCAGAAAAGAAAAGCAAATTGTATCATCGCGATGGAGCTCACCCAAGTTTACAAGGTTCTTACTTAGTTGCATCTTGTTTTTATGTCTCGATTTTCAAAGAACGCATTAGAAAACACTTGAATTTGTTTGATAAATCCATTCAACGAAAAATTGGCAAAACTTCTTTTGCCACTGTTAAAAGCTATAAATATTCTCCTTTGAATTTTGAAAAACAAAATTTGTTGGTGAATTGAAATTTTGTTACACCTAATCTGCACAAAAATCAAAAGAGGGTACTTCGACATTTACCAAATAATTAAAAAGAATCAATTTTCATTTTAAGTCAGATTCCTTAACTTTGTTTCAAATCAATTGAATTATGCAAACGATAACACTAAGAATCAACGAAAATTCGAAAATGGGAAAAGTTATCCTTGACTTGATAAAAATCACTGCTGCAGATAAAAAAGGTGTGGAAGTAGTTCGAACGTTTAACGCTGAAACAATCAAAGCAATTGAAGATGTTGAAGCGGGAAGAACTTTTAAAGTAAAAAACACCAAAGACTTATTCAAAGAATTAGGATTATGAGCTATGACATTGAATATACTGGAAAAATCAAAAAAGACATCAAACTAGCCAAAAAAAGAGGTTTAGATTTTAGTTTATTCAAAGAAGTTGTCATACAACTTGAAGCAACAGGTAAGCTACCACCTAAATTCAAACCGCATATTCTTAAAGGAAATTACAAAGGTCTTTGGGAATGTCACATTCAACCTGACTGGCTTTTGATTTGGAAACAAGATGAAGAAATAAAATTAATCTCTCTCACGAGAACGGGCAGTCATTCAGATTTGTTTTAAAAACTAAATTCACTTCCATTTAAAAATTAAACATTTCTTTTGTGGAATGATTCTTGAAATTACACCACAAAATCGATAGAAATGGAATTGAAATTTGAAAATGTTATACCAAAACCTTTCGCTAATTTAACCTTCGATTCCACCAGTTTTTGGGGAAATTCTTGGATACTATCAAAAGGTGAACGCGTACTTTTAAATGCATCGAGTGGAAAAGGAAAAACAACTTTTACTCATTTCACTTATGGATTACGCTCAGATTTCAAAGGAACTATTTCATTTGATAATCAATCTATAAAGGATTTCTCAATTGAAAAATGGACCGAAATTCGTCAGCGAAAATTGGCTGTCGTTTTTCAAGATTTACAACTTTTCTCACAACTTTCTGTCGAAGATAATCTTCAATTAAAGGCATCATTAACTGGAAATTTCGACAGCGAAAAAGCGAAATATTATGTTGATTTTGTAGGCTTAGCAGACAAATGGAATCAAAAATGCGCCATTCTTTCAATGGGACAATTGCAACGCGTGGCAATCATTCGAGCACTTTTACAACCTTTTGAGTGGATTATTTTAGACGAACCATTCTCCCATTTAGATATTGAAAATGCTACAAAATGTATGCAATTAATCAATGAAAGATGTGATGAATTAAAGGCAGGATTTATCTTAACAACTTTAAATTCAACCGACGCCGTTTCATTTAACAGAGAAATAAAACTTTAAGAAATGATCCGTAAACTATTATTCAACCATCAAGATAAAAAGCAATTGTATATTGCGCTGCTTGGCGTTTTTATTGGAATTACTTTTCTTGTTACATCTGTTCATTACTTGCTTCGCGTAAGTGAATTTGGAAAAGACACCGAGATTATTGGCGCAAATATTTTAGTAATTCAACGAAAAGTTACTAGTTCAAGTACACTGAATTTAACCAAAACAGATTTTGAATTAGAAGAAATTGAACAAATGAAAAAAGAACCTTTCATCGAAGATGTACAAGCTGTGGTGAGTAACAATTTTCGTGTTTGGTTAGAGCTCAATGAAAAAAGAATTCCTCCTTTTAAAACAGATGTTTTCATTCAAGCGGTTGACAAAAAATTCTTAGATGTCAAATCGGATAAATGGAAATGGAAACAAGGCGATAGTTTTGTGCCAATAATAATGCCACGCGATTTTATCGTTATGCTCAATACCTTTATGAGTGCAAGCGGAATACCTCAAATTTCAGATGAACTTGCTTTGGATATTAAATTCAAATTGCGAATTTCCAACGGTCAAAAAGAAGAATGGGTAGATTCGAAAATTATTGGCTTTACGAATGAAATTCCAGCGCTATTGGTACCTGAAGAATTTATGGACTATGCCAATTCTAATTTTTCGGATGGTTCCGAAGCAAATATTACACAAGTGATGATTGCAGGAAAAGAAGGAGAATTTGGTAAATTGGAAGCGTACATGGATGAACATGGCTTAGAATCAAGAAATTCGCAAGTAGTTGTTAGTCGTCTAAAAAGCATTGTAGGAACACTTTTCGGAGTTATTTCTGGGATTTCAGTAATTGCAGTTTTGCTTTCAGGTTTGGTTTTGATTCAATATTTACAACTTTTGATGACGCACAACAAATACGAAATTCGAACACTTTTACGATTGGGTTTTGCCCCAAAAAAATTAATTAATGCCTTCTTCCTCTATTTTTTAAAGCTCTTTGTGATAATTGCATCTTTAGGATTTTTATCTTTTGTTGGATTAAAAATCATAGTGGACGAAATCTTTAAAACTGGAGGAATCAATCTCAACCAATCAATTTCTTGGATTTCAGTCATTACTTTAGCATTAAGTTTATTCATTTTTGCTATTTCAAGCTTAATAACTGCAAACAAAGGCGTGCTCTCGCTTCACAACAAATAAGAGGTTAAAGAAATGTTAATTTTTTTGTTGTCTGTTAAATTTAAATCAAATTCGTATCAACTAAACTCGTTTAATCCCATGAAAATTCAATTAAATAAAGTTCTATTCTTAGTACTTACTTGCATTTCTCTAAGTGCTACAAGTCAGAAAATCAGAATCAAAGTAAACGGTCAGAAAGACACTACAGTTTATTTGATTAAATATTTTGGGCAAAAATTATTCTATGCCGACACAGCTGAAATGAAAGGCGGAGAAGTTGTTTTTGAAGGTAAAAAACAACAACCTGGAATCGTTGGATTGTACTTGCCAGGACAGCGTTACTTTGAATTCGTTTACAACAATGAAGACGTTCAATTAGAAACAACAGGTCCTGATTTTATGGCAACGATGAAAGTTAAAAAATCAGCAGAAAACACGGTTTTTATTCCTTACGTTAACTTTATCAGTAGCAAAAAATCAAACATCAATAAACTTGCTGAAGAACGTAGCAAACTAAAAAATCAAGATCCAAAAGACCCAGAATACAAAAGATTATCCGACCAAATAGATGGAATCAATACTGAAGTGGAGGATTATCAAAAATTATTGATCAATAACAATCAAGGAAAATTAGTAGCGAAAATCGTTAAAATGTCGATGGAAATTGATATTCCTGAGCCACCGAAAAACGATAAAGGAGTTGTGATTGACTCAACTTTCAAATACAAATATTACAGAAAACATTACTGGGATAACGTTGATTTAAAAGATGATGCATTGGTTAACAATCCTGTTTTCCACAATAAAATGGAGTATTACTTCGGTAAAAATATGATTATCCAACATTGGGACACGGTTATTGCTCACGCTTTTGACTTCATTGATCGATTAAATCCTAAATCTAAAATGTACGAATACGTCGTTGGATGGGTGGCTTCAACTTATGGTAAAAGCGAAATTATGGGAATGGATAAAGTATACTTATATATGCTTGATCGTTATTTCTGTACAAAAAATGCAGAAGGAAAATATCCAGCCTTTTGGGTTGATGAAGCTAAGATTCCTGAATTGTGTGACAACTTAAAAAATAAATTGAACTTAGTGATGGGTGTTCGTCCTCCAAACTTAATTTTAAGAGATACAACAGATGTAACTTACCGCGATTTCTATAGTTTAAAATCAGAATATACCATCCTTTATTTCTGGGATCCAGAGTGTGGACATTGTAAAAAAACAACTCCAAAATTAGGACGTTTATATGATGAAAAATTAAAAGCTAGAAATATTGAAATCTACGCAATTGGAAAAGCAACTGGTAAAGATTTTGAGAGCTGGAAAAAATTCATCAGAGAGAATAATTTGAAATTTATCAATGTCGCTGTAACTGAAAAACTTTTTGAAATAGCGAAAAAAGAACCGGAAAAATTGGTACCATTATATCCTGGAGAAAAAGGAAAACCTACAACTTTAGAATCATTGAACTACCAAACTACTTATGATATTTTCTCGAATCCAGTTGTTTACATTTTAGACAAAGACAAAAATATCATTGCTAAAAGAGTTTCTATTTCTCAAATCGAAGATATTTTAGACCGCTTGCAAAATAAAACTGATTCACCAAAATTATTTCCTCCAGATCCAGAGGAAGACGAACAGATGCAAAAGAAAGAGTAATTTCGCAGTATGATACAACAACTGCAATCGCTTTTAGAAAATAATAATTCCATATTAATTACAACACATAAATCTCCCGATGGTGACGCTATTGGGAGTTCTGTTGCTTGGTATGAATTCGTTAAAAATTTAGGTAAGAAAGCCTTAATCATCATCCCCGATGAACCTTCTGCTTCTCTCCTACCCTTTTTGTCAGAAGTTGATTATTTGATTTATGACAAAAACGAAGAACAAGTAATCGCTTTATTGAATGATTATCAATTGCTTTTCTGTTTAGATTACAATGCCAAAAGTCGTGTTGGTAAAAACATGGAAGGAATTTTCGACTTGTTTTCAGGCAAGAAAGTAATGATTGACCACCATCCAAACCCAGAAGATTTCTGCGAATTAATGATTTCTAGACCAACCGTTTGTTCGACGGCGCAATTGATTTTTGATTGTATCTCAGAATTAGAATTAATTGACAAATTAAACATTCCAGCTGGAAATGGAATTTATTTAGGAATTCTTACAGATACAGGTTCTTTTCGCTTCCCATCTGTTGATAAAAACACCCATTTAGCACTTGCAAAATTGTTAGAAATTGGTGTGGAACATTACAAAATTCACGAAGCTATTTACGATGTCAACACAATGGATCGATTGCGTTTACGTGGTTTTGCGATTGCAGAGAAACTTGAAATTATCCCTAATCTTCCGATGGGAATTATTACACTTTCACAAGAAGAATTAAACAGATTTAATTACCAAAAAGGCGATACCGAAGGCTTGGTAAATGTGATTTTATCCATCGAAGGAATGTCGATTGCAGCGCTTTTTATGGAACATAAGGAAGGAATAAAAATTTCATTTCGTTCGAAAGGCAACTACTTTGTCAATGAATTCGCAGCCAAGCATTTTGAAGGAGGCGGTCACAAATATGCCGCAGGTGGTTTTAGTTCAGAATCATTAAATGTAACTTTATCTAGGTTCAAATCGTTAGTAGAGGAATTAATTCCATGAAAATAACAGTTGCTTCTTTACTTATTTTATCTTGCTTGCTACTTAGCGCTTGCCGTGGCGAGAAAAAAAAAGTTGAAAAACGCGAATGGAGTGACAATCACTCGGTTGATTATAACCAAGAAATCAACGAACGTGAGCAAATCCAAATAAAACTATTTCTTGCGCACTATTCGTATTTAAAAATGACGCTAGCAGAATCAGGTTTGCGCTATATGATTTACAAACAAGGCCCAACTGGAGCATTAGCAAAATCAGGTCAAACAGCGATTATTCGTGTAAAAGTTGAAACGCTCGATGGGATAGTTAGATACGAAACCGAGGCAGATAAAACAGAATCTTTTGCTATTGATAAAAGCGAAAAAGAATCAGGAATTCACGAAGCATTGAAATACATGAAAGTTGGGGACCGAGCAAAACTTATTCTACCCAGTTACTTAGGACATGGGTTACTTGGAGATAGACAAACCATTCCACCACAAGCGATTTTATACATTGATTTAGAACTTATTAGTTTAAAATGAAACAACTATTCACCCTTACTTTGATTTTTGCTTTTGCATTGTTTTCTTGTGACGACCCAAAAAAAAGCAAATTAAAACCAGCAAAAAAAAATACTGTTTCAGCTAAACCAAAAGCAGATGCTAAAGCCGTAGATACTAGTTTCACTGCAGCCAAAAGCAATCTAAAAAACTTCGAAAAAGGCAAAATTGAACGCACTAAAAGTTTAGATAACGGAATTGTTATCAAATGGATGGTCAAAGGAAATGGTCAAAAAATCAAAAAAGGTGATATGGTATTGATTGAATACCGTTTAGCGCTTCCTGATGGAAAAATCGTTGATGGAAACAATAAATTAAACCTTCCTGCCATTCCTTTTATTGTTGGATTTAATATGCAAACACCCGGTTGGGATTTAGCCTTTACTGAATTAAACATTGGAGATTTTGCGAAAATTGAAATTCCTTCTGAATTAGCTTTGGGCAAAAAGAGTATAAAAGGCGTTATTCCACCCGATTCCCCTAACTGGCTTTTTGCAAAACTTTACGCAATTGTTACTCCTGGTTTTAATGAAGATGGAATTACCTCTTGGAAAATAAAAGATGCCGAAAAAACGAATCAAAAAATTGAGGCAGACCGTGAAATCTCTTTTCATACAATTGTTTCAACAGAATCTAAAGCTGCTGTAATGAACACCTATCTTTCTAATTTTCCTATTAAGTACATTCCCGGACAAAAATCAATTGTTCCAGGTTTGCGAAAAATTCTTAAAAATGCCCAAAAAGGAGAGCGCTATTTAATCCTATTAGAAAGTCCTCAAGCTTATGGTAGCAGGGGTTATGCGAATTTAATCCAACCCAACGAATCGGTATTATTCAACATTGAAATCGTTGACGTAAAAGCTATTTGAGGATAATTCACTATATTTGGGCTTCCAAAAAATAAGCTTGCGCAAGTTAATTCATCTTATTCCCTTCCTATTTCTGTTTCTTCCAGTTAATTTGGAAGCGCAAAAAGTGTTGGATACCATTGATACTCAGTTTGGAAGAATGGTGATTTTTTCTAACAAAACTTGGGCTTTAGTAAAAACGAATACGTTTGATGGGGTATTGAATCCACGTATTCACAAGATAATGACCACGCAACAAGATGTACCTTATACCTTGCCTTGGAACAATGAAATTTGTTTTACAACCCGTAACAACGATTTATCAAAATTAAAAGATACTATTTGGTTGTGCTTAAACGACGAGGTACATTCTGAATTCAAAATACCTGTTCCTGGTGTTGTCACTTCAAGATACGGCCCCAGAAGTGGAAGAAATCACAACGGAATAGATTTAAACTTGAATACTGGTGATACTGTAGTTTCTGCCTGGGCTGGTAAAGTTCGTTACGCTAAATACAATGAAGGTGGATTTGGAAATTTAGTAATCGTGAGACATTACAATGGTTTAGAAACTTTTTATGCGCATTTGAGCAAGTTTTTAGTTTTTCCCGATCAGGAAGTTGCAGCAGGTGAAGTTTTAGGTTTAGGAGGAAATACAGGTCGTTCGTTTGGAGCGCATTTACATTTTGAAGTTCGATTCTATGATGCTCCAATTAATCCTGAAGAGATGATTAACTTCGAGACCAAGCAATTGAAAAACGAAAATTTATTCGTTCACAAAGGCTTGTTTAGACCGGGAGCAAAACCTAGCGATTTTTATGAAGCGCATCCCGATGAACCGATTGATCCACAAGCCCAACAACAACAAATCGTTAAACCTGTCGTTGTTAAAACACAACAGAATAAATTTTACAGAGTTAAATCTGGAGATACATTAACAGAAATAGCTGACAGAAATAATACAACCGTTTCAAAAATTTGCCAATTGAACGGAATTAAACCAACAACCGTACTTCAAGTTGGCAGAAGTTTAAGGATAAAATAAAATGAACAACTCTTTAAAATTTATAGTGCTTTTATTGATTCTTGTTTCGGCAATTTCTTGCTCAGATTACAATAAAATTGTAAAAGGAGACGATTATCAAGCAAAATTTACGAGAGCAAATAATCTTTTTGACGATAAAGAATATGATCGCTGCATCGTACTTTACGAACAAGTTTACCAACATGCACCAAAATCAGGTGAAGGTGAATTGGCTTATTATCGTTTAGGGAAAAGCTACTTCGAAATGGAAGATTATTATATGTCTGGTTATTACTTCAGTTCGTATATTCAACGTTTTCCATATAGTGCTAAAACAGAAGAAGCTTACTTTTTAATGTCAATTAGTAACGTTAAAAACTCGCCTGAATTCGCACTTGATCAAACAGAAACAGAGCAAGCAATCATTAGTGTTCAATCATTTATAGACCGTTATCCGAACTCAAAATTAATTGACTCTTGCAACAAAGTAATTGATAACCTAAGATTTAAATTGGAACGCAAAGATTTTGAACAAGTTCGTTTGTATTCAAAAACAGAAAATTTTAGAGCAGCAGTTACAGCAGCAGAAATTTTTATTGAGAAATACTCAACCTCTCAATACATTGAAGAAGTAAATTATTTGCTAGTTAAAAATTCATATTTGCTATCCATAAATAGTATTCCAAGTAAAAAGTTAGAAAGAATTGAACAAACTAATGAAAGATTCAGTAACTTTGCAATCCTTTATCCTAGCTCAACTTATCTCAAAGAACTAAAAGGATACATTGAACAATTGGAAAAAAGTAAAAATAATTAAACAGTTAATCGATTTAAAATGAGTCAAAAAGTAACTTTAGCAGAAAAATCAACTATTACAAGAGATACCATCCGTTTGGAAGAAAAAACTGGTAACATCTACCAATCGCTTGTTGCTGTTTCAAAAAGAGCCAATCAAATTAGCTCACAAATGAAAGAAGAGTTGACTCAAAAATTGCAAGAATTTGCAACAACAACTGACAACTTAGAAGAGATTTTTGAAAATCGTGAGCAAATTGAAATTTCAAAGCATTACGAACGTATGCCAAAAGCAACAGCAATTGCAACACAAGAATTATTAGACGATAAAATTTATATTCGTCAACCAGAAGAGAAAGCATAATGCAAGGAAAGCGCATTCTTCTTGGTATAACAGGAGGTATTGCAGCTTACAAAATTGCGTATCTCATACGGATTTTAAAGAAACAAGGGGCAGAAGTCAAATGTATAATGACTCCTGCCTCTTCTGATTTTATAAGCCCCCTAGTTGTTTCGACACTTTCACAAAATCCAGTATCCATTGAATTTTGGAACAAACAAACAGGAGTTTGGACGAACCACGTCGAACTAGCACTTTGGGCAGATATTTTTGTGATCGCACCAGCAACCGCAAATTCAATCGCAAAAATGGCAAACGGATTGTGCGACAATCTACTACTTGCTACCTATCTTTCAATGAAAACGAAAACAATCGTTTGTCCAGCAATGGATTTAGACATGTATCAACATCCAAGTTTTAAACGAAATATCGCTACCCTTTTATCAGATGGCGTTTTAGTGATTCCAGCAACTAAAGGTGAACTCGCAAGCGGGCTTGAAGGTGAAGGACGAATGGAAGAACCAGAGGTTATTGCTGCGTTTATCGCTAATTATTTTATTTCAACAACTACAAAAAGTACTGAAACAGTTCTTATAACAGCTGGCCCAACCTATGAAGCAATTGATCCAGTTCGATTTATTGGCAATCATTCCAGTGGAAAAATGGGCTTTGCATTAGCTGAATCGTGTTTAAATAGAGGAATGAATGTGATTTTGGTAAGTGGTCCAACTCAACTAGAATTGCATCATCCGAACTTGGAAGTAATAGCTGTAAAATCAGCGGAACAAATGTTGAAGGCAGTTTCAGTTAATTGGAACAAGTGTTCAATTGGGATATTCGCTGCTGCCGTTGCTGACTATCGACCTGTAAATCAAGAAGCTCAAAAAATTAAAAAGAAAGAAGAAACTTTAACTTTGGAATTAGTTAAAAATCCAGACATCTTACGTTGGGCATCAGAAAATAGAAACAACGCACAAAAAGTCATAGGTTTTGCTTTGGAAACAAATAATGCGGAAGAAAATGCGTTATTGAAACTAAAGGCTAAAAATCTTGATATGATTGTTTTGAATACACTAGAAAATAAAGGAGCTGGATTTCAAGGTGACACCAATAAAATTACTATCTTAGATAAAAGCAATGCCAAAAAAGAATTTGATTTAAAATCAAAAACCGCTGTGGCAGAAGATATTATGGAATCAATTTTAAATTTAAAATGAAATTATATCACTTACTTCTTTTGATGATTTTCCCAATTTCATCAAGTTTTAGTCAAGAATTAAATTGCCAAGTTTCTGTGTTGACAGATGCTAGAGTTGAAGTAAATTCAACGGAACAAGAAATCATCAAACAAATGAAACAAAGTGTTTATGATTTTATGAACGACACAAAATGGACGGAAGATGAGTTTAAAACCGAGGAACGCATCAACTGCAATATTCAGATTCAAATAAAAACAATTCCAAGTACCGGAAACTACACAGGATATATTCAAGTTCAATTTAGTCGTCCAGCTTTTAATTCAAATTACAACTCTGTAGTTTTTAATTTCCAAGATGATGACGTTGCGTTTTCATTCTCTAGAAATGCCGTTTTACTTTACAATGAAAATCAATACAAAGACAATTTAACTTCCATTCTTTCCTTTTACGCGTATTTCATACTAGGAATGGATTATGATTCTTTCTCTTTGAAAGGTGGAACTCCTCATTTTACAAAAGCACAACAAATCGTTACCAATGCGCAAGTTTCTGGAGCTGCAGGTTGGAAAGCAAACGAAACGGGAAAAAGAAATAGATATTGGTTAGTTGAAAACATCCTTCAACCTGCTTTTGAACCTGTTAGAGAATGTAATTATATGTACCACAGAAAAGGAATTGATATGTTGTATGAAAATAAAGTGGCTGGTAAAAAAGCAATGTATGATGCTTTGAATAAATTGACACCAGTTGTACAACGTAATCCAAATAATTTAAATACTTTAAATTTCCTTTATAGCAAAATTCAAGAATTCAAAAACGTGCTTTCTGATTCTGAAACGAAAGAAAAAACAGACTTTGTGAATCTTTTGAAAAAACTTGATTCTGGAAATTCCTCGCTTTACCAGGAAATACTCAACTAAAATGCTTCGTCAACTTTATATTTCTAATTTCGCCTTAATTGATGAAACAACTATCCTTTTGGAAAATGGATACACAGTCATCACTGGAGAAACAGGCTCGGGAAAATCAATTTTATTAAATGCTTTGAATTTAATTCTTGGTGAACGAGCTGACTTTGGGGTAATTGGGCCAAAATCAAATAAAGCAATCGTCGAAGCTGAATTTCAAGAATGTTCACAATTTCAAGCTTTCTTCACTGAAAATGATTTAGATTTTGAAGATTCCATTTTGATTCGTCGAGAAATTAGTAAAGATGGTAAATCGCGAGCTTTTATCAACGATTCTCCTGTTTCATTGACAACCCTTAAAGCACTTTCGATTCAGTTAGTTCAAATTCATTCGCAATACAATACCCTCGAATTAAAATCAAAAACTTATCAGTTAGAAATTCTCGACATTCTGGCTGGATTAACGAGCGAAAGAGTAGTTTTTGCTAACGCATTTAAACAGCAACAACAAAAGAAACGAGAACTTCAACAGAAAATTGAAACCTTGAACCAGGCTTTAAAATCTCAAGACTACAATCAATTTGTTTTAGATGAATTATCACAACTACAACTTTCAAAAACAGATTACTCGAAATTAGAAAGTGAGTTGTTGAAAATGGAGCAATCCGAACAGTTAAATGCCATTTTTAGTGAATTAGCTTCTTTAACAGATGATAATAATTTCTACGAATCGCTTTTACATACCAAAAATGCATTGGAAAAAGTTGCTCACTTAGATCCTGAAATTAAAGAAATAAAGGAACGTGCAACAAGTGTTTTAATTGAATTAAAAGAATTGGCCAATGATGCAGTTTCGTTTATGGAATCGAATGTGGATTCAGCAAGTTCAAGGTATGAACTAACTGAAAAAGTAGATGCTTTTAATCGAATTTTGAACAAACATCGATTGAGTACACAAGATCAATTGATGGAATTAGAAGACGAAATTTCGCAACAAACAAATAGTGTTGAAGAATTTCAAATAGAAGTTGACCAATTAAATAAAGTGATTGAAAAATCGCAACTAGAATTGTTAGTCAAAGCTAATTCAATGCACGAAAAAAGATTGAAAGCTGTTCCAAAAATCATCAAAGAACTGAATGCACTTTTGACTGAATTGAAACTTCCTCACACTAAGTTGGAAATCAAATTAGAACAAAACGAAGAGCTAAACTTATCTGGAAATAGTAACGTTTCCTTTTTATTTTCCGCTAATTTAGGTGTTGCACCCGTTCCGATTGAAAAAGCTGCAAGTGGCGGTGAACTTTCACGTTTGATGTTAGCGCTACAACAACTGATTTCAGAAAAAAGAGCTTTGCCAACCATTCTTTTTGACGAAATTGATACCGGAGTTTCTGGCGACGTTGCTCAAAAAATGGGGAACCTATTGAAAAAAATGGGCGAAAGCGTTCAGTTGATTGCCATTTCTCATTTACCACAAGTCGCTGCAAAAGCAAAACATCATTTTGTCGTTTCTAAAGAATTGAAAGAAAATCGAATGACCACAAAAGTGATTCAATTAACACAACAGGAACGAGTTCAAGAAATTGCGCGTTTAATGAGTGGTGAAGAAATTACGGAGGCAGCTTTGAAAAACGCTGAATTTTTAATGGTACAATAAATGAATTCGTTTCAATTTAGTTTTCAGATTCCAAGTCAAGAACCTAAGATTGAAATTGGAAAATCTATACTTTTTCTTGGAAGTTGTTTCTCGGATGAAATTGGAAATCAAGCACAACTTCACGGCCTTAAAGCTTTTTCAAATCCTTTTGGAACCTTGTTTCATCCTTTCGCAATTGGACAAGGAATCATTGATAGTTTAGAGGAAAACACGGTTTGCGATATTATTCAACGAGACGATGTATTTTTTCATTGGGGAAGTTCGGGTAAACTATTTGGTTATTCGAAAGAAGAAATTGAATCAAAGGTTATTGCTGAAAGAAAGGATTTGAAGGAACTTTTACAAAATGTATCCCATCTTTTCGTGACTTTTGGCACTGCCAAAGGCTACCTTCATAAGACAAGCAATCAAACTGTTGCAAACTGTCACAAACAGCATCCATCTTTGTTTGAAATTCAAAATAGTAATTCAACGGAAATCATTCAATTCTGGAAACCTATTCTTGAGAAGTTAATAATTTTCAATCCAACTATTCAAATCGTTTTTACAGTTAGTCCAGTACGACATTTGAAAGATGGTATAATAGAAAATAATCGTTCAAAAGCTCAATTACTTTTGGCAGCTGAAACATTGGCGAAACTTCTTAATTGCAACTATTTTCCTTCTTATGAAATTGTAATGGATGAATTAAGAGATTATCGTTTTTTCAAAAATGACTTTGCTCATCCGAATGAATTGGCGGTAGAATACGTTTGGCAACGCTTCGCAAACACTTATTTGACAGAATCGACTTACATTGCTTGTAAAAAAATTAAAGCAATTAAATCAGCTTTAAATCACAAACCACTTTACGAAAAAAGCAAAAAACTAGCTGAACATCAAGCAATAATTCTTGAAAGGAAAAAACTCTTGGACAACGAAATAGCTGGAATTACCTGGTAGAACTCTTTTCGATAAACGACTTCATACAATTCTCTAAATCCAAATACGACTTAATGACCTTAACTGTTTTTGGTAATTTATGCTCAAAATTCATAACTTGAGCACCACCTGCAAACACAGGAATTGAATTGGTGTCTTTTTCAATATTCTTGAAATAGTTTTCTATAAAATTTTCATCAACCGAAGATAAGAGCGAAGTCATCAAAGCTTTTGGTTTCAATTTTTCAATACACTCCATCAAAGAATCATATGGCAAACTTTGACCTAGGTAAATCGTATTGATGTCTTTTTTTCTTAGAATAAACTGATAAAACAACAAGCTCAACTCATGCCATTCATGTTCTGGAAGGTAGAGCATTATTGAATCTTTCTTCGGGTCAGGAATTGGCAATTTATCAATTTCACCAATAACTTTTTGACGAATAAGGTTAGTAATAAAATGCTCTTGAGCTGGATTAATAGTGCCAATCAACCACATAATTCCAATTCTGTCTAAAAAAGGAATTATATAATTCGTGAATGTCATTTCTAATCCGTGTTCTTTAATTAAAATAGCTAAAGTATCGCGAAATAGTGATTCATCTAATTCAACTAAAGCTAAAATTAATTTATCGTCTGAATTATCGGAAGAATTATATTTTAATTCCCAAACTAATTTGGAAATTTCTTCATTTTCTAACTTGGCGATTTTCGAAATCTTGTGCCCTGACTTATTTAGTAAACTAATATTCAATAAATAAGCTAACTCTTTATCCGAATAAGTACGAATTTGAGTTTCAGATCGAGTGGGAACAAGAATTCCGTAACGCTTCTCCCAAATCCGGATTGTATGCGCTTTAATCCCCGTAAGTACTTCAATATCTTTTATCTTATAAACTGCCATCGAACTTTAAACAACAGATGTTCAAGAATGTTTAGAAAAGTTGAAAAAAATGTTAAAACTACATAATTTTTATAGTTGACTTAAGATCGATTTTGCGGATTCGCAAATTAGCACATTAAAATCAATTAGTTTTCCAAAAACATTCTAAAACAAGTAATTAAAAGATTTTATGAAATTATTTTTAATTATGCGTGCATAATAAATTATTTTCTTTTACTTTTATGACACTGAAATTTAAAAACTAAATTATATGAGCACAAACGCAATTAAAGGAGGAGAGTTTATTATTAGAAAAACCAATCCAGAAGACATCTTTACGCCAGAAGAATGGACAGAAGAGCACCAAATGATTGGTAAAATGTGTGATGATTTCATTAGCCAAGAAGTGGTTCCCGTTTTAGACAGAATGGACAAAATGGAAGATGGTTTGATGCAATCAATCATTGAAAAAGCTGGTGAGTTAGGGATGTTGGGGTTATCTGTACCAGAAGAATTGGGAGGAATGGGAGTTGATTTTAAAACATCACTTTTAGCTACTGAGCGATTAGGAACAGGTCATTCTTTTTCAGTTGCTTATGGTGCACACACAGGAATTGGTACTTTACCCCTACTCTATTACGGAAATGATGCTCAAAAAGCGAAATATATCCCAAAATTAGCAACAGGTGAATGGAAAGCTGCGTATTGCTTAACGGAGCCAGGATCAGGTTCTGATGCTAATTCAGGAAAAACAAAAGCAATTCTTTCAGAAGATGGTTCTCATTATGTTCTTAATGGACAAAAAATGTGGATTACAAATGCGGGATTTGCAAATTTATTCACTGTTTTTGCTAAAATCGATGACGATAAAAACCTTACTGCATTTTTAGTTGAAGCAGATAGCGATGGAATTAGCTTGAATGCTGAGGAGAAAAAAATGGGTATCAAAGGTTCTTCAACTCGTCAAGTATTCTTTAATAACGTGAAAGTTCCAGTTGAAAACATGCTTTCTACAAGAGAAAATGGTTTCAAAATCGCTTTAAACATCTTAAATATCGGTCGTATTAAATTAGCTGCTGGTGTGATGGGTGGTGCAAAAGGAACAATTAACGAAACTGTTAAATACGCTAATGAACGTGAGCAATTCGGTCGTTCAATTTCAAAATACGGTGCTATTCGTTACAAATTAGCGGAACAGGTTATCCGTACGTACGTTGTTGAGGCTGCTACTTACCGTGCTGGACAAAACATCGATGATGCCATTGCTGCATTTGTTGCTTCAGGAATGGACAAAGGTGCTGCAACATTAAAAGGAATTGAAGAATTTGCTCCTGAGTGTGCGGTATTAAAAGTTGCTGGTTCAGAATGTTTAGATTACGTTGTTGATGAGGCTGTACAAGTTTATGGTGGTATGGGTTACTCAGCTGAATCTACAGTTGAAAGAGCTTACCGTGACGCACGTATCAATCGTATTTTTGAAGGGACAAACGAAATCAATCGTATGTTGACAGTAGATATGATGTTGCGTCGTGCAATGAAAGGAGAATTAGATTTAATGGGACCTGCAATGAAAGTTGCTGGCGAGTTAATGAGTATTCCTCCGATGCAAGAGCCGGTTACAACACCACTTGGAAACGAAGAACGCTATTTAGAAGGTTTCAAAAAATGTTTATTAATGGTTGCTGGTTCAGCTGTTCAAAAATTAATGCAAACCTTGTCTAAAGAGCAAGAGGTATTAATGAACATCGCTGATATCGCAATTTGGACTTACCAAGCTGAATCTGTTTTATTAAGAGTTCAAAAGAAAATCGCTCGTTTAGGCGAGGAGGCTTGTGCAGTTGATATTGCAATTTGTAGAACTTATTTCTATGACATCGCTGATAAAATCAATAAAGCAGCAAAAGATGCAATTTATTCTTTTGCTGAAGGAGATGAAGTTCGTATGATGACAATGGGGTTAAAACGCTTCACTAAAACTGAAGTTTACAACCACAAAGAGGCACGTCAATTGATTGCACAAAAATTAATCAACGACGGAAGATATAATTTCTAATTCTTTTTTGAGTTAATAGAGAAGCATTCGTCTTAGGGCGGATGCTTTTTTTATTCAAAAAAAAATCGGATACTGTTACCAATATCCGATTCCAAAAATGTAATATTTATTATACTGTCATTATGTCTTTTTCTTTGATTTCAACTAAATCATCCACCTTTTTAATAGCTCCATTCGTGATTTTTTGAACTTCATCTTCAGCTGTTTTAGCCATATCTTCAGACAATCCGTCATTCTTAAGGTCCTTAATCATATCGATTGCTTCCTTACGGTTATTTCTAACACCAACTTTAGCTTGTTCAGCTTCTGCTTTCGCTTTTTTAACTAAATCGCGACGACGTTCTTCTGTTAAAGGTGGAACAGAAATAATTAATTGTTCGCCATTATTTTGCGGATTCAAACCTAGATTTGAATTGATAATACCTTTAGCAATTTCACTCAACATATTTTTCTCCCAAGGTTGAACAAGGATTGTTCGTGCATCAGAGGTATTAATGTTAGCAACTTGCTGAATAGGCGTCATTGAGCCGTAATATTCAATCATAACCCCATTTAACATTGCAGGAGAAGCTTTTCCAGCGCGTATTTTAGTCAATTCGTTTTCAAGATGAATAAGCGTTTTACCATTTGCGCTTTTAAATTCATCAAAAATCATATCTAATTCTTCTGACATAACAGATACTATTAATTTTTTACAATTGTTCCTACTTGTTCCCCTTCAACCAATTTAATTAAATTTCCAGGTGTATCCATATCAAATACTATAATTGGCAAATCATTTTCTTTACAAAGAGTAAATGCAGTTAAATCCATTACATTTAATCCTTTAGCATACACCTCATCAAAGGTGATTTCATTGTATTTTGTTGCTGTTTTATCTTTCTCTGGGTCAGCTGTGTAAATTCCATCAACACGTGTTCCCTTTAAAATAACATCAGCATTCATTTCTATAGCTCTCAACGATGCTGCCGAATCAGTTGTAAAGAATGGATTTCCTGTTCCAGCACCAAAGATTACAACACGACCTTTTTCTAAATGACGAACTGCTTTTCTTCGAATGAAAGGTTCTGAAATTTCTTTCATTTCAATAGCTGATTGCAAACGCGTGTGAACTCCTACCGCTTCAAGTGCCGCTTGTAAAGCCATTGAATTAATCATTGTCGCCAACATTCCCATGTAATCACCGTGGGTTCTGTCCATTCCACCAGCCTCTGCTTGAACACCACGGAAGATATTTCCACCACCAATTACGATAGCAACTTCAATTCCCATATCGCGAACCTCTTTTATTTGAAGTGCATACGAATGGATTCGATTGTTGTCGATTCCAAATTGTTTCTCTCCCATTAGAGATTCTCCACTTAACTTGAGAAGTATTCTTTTATATTTCATAATTGTTGGCAAAGATAAATAATCGTTTGAATCCTAGAAAAAGATGCAAAAAAAAAAGCTACCGATTTCGATAGCTTTTAAAATATTAACTCAATGAGAATCGCTTGAAGTCTGTGACTGTCAAACCTTTTTCAGTTGAATCTAAGAATTGTTCAATTGTTACTTTATTGTCGCGAACAAATGCTTGACTTAATAATGTGTTCTCTTGGAAGAATTTATTTAAACGTCCCATTGCAATTTTCTCAGCCATTTCAGCAGGTTTTCCTTCTTGAATAGCTAATTCTTTTCCAACTTCGATTTCTCTTTCAATTGTACGAGCATCAACACCGTCTTTATCGATTGCAATTGGATTCATTGCAGCGATTTGCATAGCAACTTGACGACCTGCTTCAGCAACTACATCAGAACCACTATTTAAACCAACTAGAGTAGCCAATTGATTCCCTGGGTGATTGTAAGCAACAACTTTTGCAGCGTTGATAACAGCGTAACTAGATAAATCTAATTTTTCACCGATAACACCAACTTGCTCAGTGATTTTTTCTTCTACAGTCAATTTATCATTATAAGCTAAAGCTTTTAATTCTTCTGCTGTTGCAGGTAATTTAGCTAATGCGATATCAACGATAGATTGAACGAAGTTTACATAACCTTCATTTTTTGCTACGAAGTCAGTTTCACAATTCAACGTTAAGATAACACCTGTAGTACCATCCGCTGAAGTTTGTGCTAAAACCAATCCTTCTTTAGCCTCATTATCACCACGTTTCGCAGCAATTTTTTGACCTTTTTTACGAAGAACGTCAACTGCTACTTCAAAATCACCATTAGCTTCAACTAATGCGTTTTTGCAGTCCATCATTCCTGCACCTGTTTGTTGGCGCAATTTATTTACATCTGAAGCTGTGATAGCCATGATAAATATATTTAATAGTTAGTTATAAATTATTCTGCTGATTTTTCTTCTGCTGCTGGAGCTTCTGGAGTTTCTTCAACAACTGGTGCAGCTTCAACAACTGGAGCAACTTCAACAACTGCTTCTACTGCAGCTTCTTTTGAAGAATCTTCTTTATCTTTTTCTTTCAAATTTTTACGATCTTCTAAACCTTCTTGGATAGCGTTACAAATTTGATCTAAGATTAAAGAAATTGATTTTGTTGCGTCATCATTTGCAGGGATAGGGAAGTCAACCAACTTAGGATTTGAATTCGTATCTACCATTGCAAAAGTAGGGATATTCAAACGACGAGCTTCAGCAAGTGCGATGTGCTCTTTTAAAATATCAACGATGAAAATAGCAGCTGGTTGACGCGTCATATCTGCAATCGAACCAAATGTTTTTTCTAATTTCTCTCTTTGACGAGTTTTAAATAATTTCTCTCTTTTATTTAGTGTTTCCCAAGAACCATCAGACTTCATTTTATCAATCGTAGCCATTTTACGAATTGATTTACGAGTTGTTTGAAAGTTTGTTAACATACCACCTGTCCAACGTTCTGTTACAAACGGCATATTTACTTTAGTTACTCTTTCAGAAACGATTTCTTTCGCTTGTTTTTTAGTTGCTACGAAAAGAACTTTTTTACCTGATTTTGCAATTTGTTTCATTGCTGCACAAGCTTGGTCAAGGTGAACCATTGTTTTGTTCAAATCAATGATGTGAATTCCTTTTTTCTCTTCGAAAATGTATGGAGCCATTGCTGGATTCCATTTTCTTTTAAGGTGACCAAAATGAACACCTGCTTCTAATAATGTTTCAAAATTTAATTTAGACATATTTTGTTTTTGTTTACTTTCCTGTTTATACTAATTGCACAACCAAAGAGGGTAATAGAGTTTATTAAAGTACTCAGTGGTTTGGATGCTAAACCTCCAATAACGATTAACGTTTCGAGAACTGGAATTTTTTACGTGCTTTTGGTTGACCTGGTTTTTTACGCTCTACCATACGAGGGTCACGTGTCATCAATCCTTCAACTTTTAATAAAGGTTTGTTTTCTGCTTCCAACTCAACTAGAGCTCTTGATATACCTAAACGAATTGCTTCTGCTTGGCCGTTGATTCCTCCACCGTTAACATTTACTTTAATATCGTATTGTCCAACTGTGTTTGTAAGAATGAAAGGCTGATTGATTTTTGCTTGTAAAACATCAATTGGGAAAACAGTTGTCATTTCTTTCTTGTTAACCAAGATGTTTCCTGTTCCTTTTGATAAATAAACACGCGCTACTGCTGTCTTTCTTCTTCCTAAAGCGTTAATTACGTCCATAATTTTTATTTGAGTGTATCAAGATTTAATAATTCTGGTGTTTGAGCCTCATGTTTGTGAGTTGTACCAGTATATACTTTTAAATTTCTGTATAATTGTCTTCCTAAAGTGTTTTTAGGTAACATACCTTTAACCGCTTTTTCAATTAAGCGCTCAGGGTGTTTTCTCAACATTTCTTCAGCTGTTGTAAAACGTTGACCACCTGGGTAACCAGAGAAACGAACGTATTCTTTGTCAACCAATTTTGTACCAGAGAAAGCAACTTTTTCTGCATTGATAACAATTACGTTGTCCCCACAATCTGCATGTGGTGTATAACATGTTTTGTACTTTCCACGGATGATTTTAGCAATCTTACTTGCCATACGTCCTACGGTTTGTCCTTCTGCATCAACGATAAACCACTTTTTGTCTGCAGTTTCTTTGTTGCCTGATAACGTTCTGTAACTTAGTGTATTCACGGTATTTTTTATTTTAATATAGTGCTTATTACCTAAAATTAGGGGTGCAAAGATACTATTTTAGTTTTTATTTACAAATGAAAAAGAAAAAAATATGCTTTATTTCTTTTTAAATGAATTTATTGCAGCAATTGTAAAATCACTTAGAACTAATTTCCCGCTCATTTCTGCGCGTTCTATTAATAAAGTATCCCAATTTTCTGTTCCTTGCCAAAAAACATTTTTTAACATACGCATCGCTTCCGGATTTGATTTGGAAAGCTGCACAGCTAAACGGTTTATTTCTGCATCCATTTCTGCAACGGTGTCAAAAACTTCCATATATAATCCTTTGGATTTCGCCCAAGAAGCAGATCGCCATTCTGTTGCATTTATTGCTAATTCACTCATCGCCGACAAGCCAATTTTACGTTCAACTGCTGGCCCTACAACGAAAGGACCAATTCCAACCGCAAGTTCAGAAAGTTTAACAGAAGCAGAATTAACAGCCAAACAATAGTCTACTGCCGATGCCACTCCTACTCCACCTCCAACTGCTTTTCCTTGAACGCGTCCAATAATGAATTTTGGACATTTTCTACAAGCATTAATCACACTTGCAAATCCAGAAAAGAATTTTTTTCCAACTTCTAAATCAGTGATTGAAATTAATTCATCAAAACTCGCTCCTGCACAGAATGCTTTTTCTCCTTCTGATTGTAAAACAATAACTTTAACGCTTTCATCTTCTCCTAATTGAGTGATTGTAGCGGCAAGTTTTTGTAAAATTTTTCCAGGCAATGAATTACTCATTGGGTGTCCAAAAGTAATAGTACCAATTCCTGTAGCTTGATCAATTTCAAAAGCTACACTTCCTTGCTCGATAATCGTTGACATATTGGTTAACTATTTTAAATTGATACTATCTGTTCCAATTAAAGTTCCATCACAATAGATTTTCACTTTGTAATTTCCTTTTGGTGTCCCCTCGCCTCTCAAATCGTAGTAAATTGTAACGTCAACCGATTGATTTTGATAGTCAATATCTTTTTTATCAGAATAAGCAACAGTTCCATTGTCTGTTTCTAATGTATTTCCACCTCTTGTCTGTAATGTTTGACCATCAGGTGAAATTATTTGTAAATACAACGTTTTCTTTCCAGGTGTTGTAAGTGTATTTTCTGAAAGTGTAAAGCTAGTTCTAAATTGAACAACGTTTTTTGCTTTTTCAGTTGGTTCTGTTGTTTTATTTAATTTCATTCTTAATGCTTCCGTATTTATTCCATAAGCAGAAAGTTTACTTCCTTTTTTCACAAGGTCTGTTTTTTCTTCAGCGTCTTTTTTGTAAATATCGCGTTCAACTGTTGTTGTTGTAAGTTTTGTTGTTGTTACATCTAACTCAGAAGTCAATTTGATATTCAATGTATTTAATGAATCGATTTGCTTCACGTAGCTTTTCATAATTTCACGCAACGTCTCATTCTCTTTATTCATTTTAAACAACTTAGATGCTGTTAAACGTCCGCTTCTTTTTGCTGCGTCCAATTCGTTCATCAAAGTCATAATTTTCTCTTTTTGCTTATTTAAACTGTCAGCTTGTGTAGCATCTTTAGCAATTAACTTATCGTAAGTTGCCAACATATTTTTGAAATCTTTTTTGATATCGTTAGAAATGTTCCCAACATAACCTTGCATCATATCGTTCATTCCTTGCATATCTGACTTTAAAGTCAAGTTTTCATTGGTACAATTGTTTAGCTCTGTTCTTTTTGATGACCACATATAAGACATTACTGCTAAACCTCCTAATAGAAGGAAAATAATGATCATAAAAACTCCATTGGAATTCTTTTTGTTTTCTGTTTCACTCATTTTGTTAGTTTTTGGAGTTCAAAATTAGTTATTTCATTTTTAAGAATACTAATCGAAATTTTGAAATGTAAGGTTTCTTAGAAATCTGGTAATACTTTGTGTGCCAACTGCAGTAAATCGACTATCAGATGAAGCTGGGTAAGGTCCTCCATGATTCATTGCTTCGTCAACACGAACGCCTGTTGGAATGCCATTTAAAATCAACCTTCCAACCTTCAAGGATAATAAATCAACTACTTCATTAAAATCAGGACTTTTACTGCTATCTCCTACAACTGAACCTGTCAATTGTCCTTCTAATTTTGCTAAACAAGTTTTCAATTCAGCGCTGCTTTCAAAAGTTATAATTAGTGCAAAAGGTCCAAAAACTTCTTCTTGTAATTGATTGTGTGCTAAAAATTCTTTTGCATCAACTTGTAAAATCGCTTGTCTTCCTTGTAAAGGTTCTAATTGTCCTTTTTTTTCTATCAATGAATTTGCCACTAAACGTTCACGCTCTTTTTTCAGTAATTCAAAATTGTTTTGAATAGATGGGTGAAGCATATAAAATGAAGTATATTCGATTACGTCTTCAATAAGTCTAGTTGTTAATTCATTTCCTTTTTCACTTTTTGGAATAAAAAACAAACCTGGCTTGGTACAAAACTGTCCTGCATCGTTACAAATCGAACCAGCAAAAAGTTTGGCAAAGTGATTTATTTTTTCTTCAAAACCATTTTCTAAAAAAACAACAGGATTAGCACTTCCCATTTCCGCAAAAACAGGAATAGGCGATTTTCTTTTACTTGCTAAATCCATTATTGCTCTTCCTCCGCGAATGCTTCCTGTGAAACCTACGGCTTGAATTCGAGCGTCAGTAATCAATTGCGTTGCGACTTCAAATCCATCATCTATTAAATGTTGGAAAATCCCTTCTTCTAAACTTAATTTTCTAATTGCTGAAAGAATACAGTTTGAAACTTCTAAACTTGTTCCAACGTGCATCGGGTGTGCCTTAACAATTATTGGACATCCAGCAGCTAAAGCAGCAACGCTATCACCTCCAATTGTAGAATAAGCTAATGGAAAATTACTTGAACCCATTACTAAAACAGGACCAATTGCTCGTGGTGTTTTTCTTAAGGAAGGTAAATTTAGACTCGCCGGAGTAAAGGTTTCTAGCTGCTTCCAATTGTTCAATAGAAAATTAGAAAAGGATGTTAATTGAAAAATAGTTCTAGTAAATTCAATTTCAAATCGCGCTTTCGACAAACCACTTTCACTACAATACAATGCTTCAATTGTTGGTTTGGCAGTTTCTAATTCTTGAGCAATTTGGAGCAAAAGTTCGCTCCTTAAAGCTGGACTTGTTTTTAAATAACTTAGAAATGCTTTTTGTGATTTTTCCAAAGCAATTTCCACCTCCTCGTGAGTGGAAGAACAATACCTTGTTGGGTTAAAATCATTGAGTTGAGGATTAAAAGTTTGAAATCCCCTCATTGCTTTAGTTTACCTCAGAAATTGAAAATACGTAGCTTTCCATAATCTGATTCGCTAACATTTTTTTGCAAGCTTCATCTACTTTTTCTTCAGCAAGTGCTTTGGAATCAGCTTCCACAAACAAACGGATATGTTTACCAATTCTAACTCCATCTATTTCAGCTAAACCTATGTTTTTCATAGAATTAGTAACTGCTTTTCCTTGTGGGTCTAATAATGCGTCATGTGGCATTACGTCAATTTCAGCTTTGAATTTCATTTTTTTTCTTTGTTTGATAATTTTCAATTAGCGATAAAAACAAGTACAAAAATACGATAATTGGAATAGCCCAAAAGGTTAAAAGTGGAATAATTATCAACGAAATTCCTATTAGGCTGAAACGAAAGTAATTGTCTTTCCACGTCCAGTTTTTAAACTTCAAAGCTATCATTGGAATATTGGAAACCATTAACAATGAAAACAAGACCGAAATAGCGCTCAGGGTATAACAATCAAAAAGCGCGTGAATAAACTTTGGCTGATGACCCCAATTTTGAAGATTGTAGGCAAAATACAAAGGGAAGAACAAAAAGAAAATGGTATTTAATGGCGTTGGTACACCGATAAATTTATCACTTTGATTTTCGTCAATATTAAATTTTGCCAAGCGAAACATTGAGAAAAAAGGAATCACCATCGCTACAAAAGGTAAAAATTTAATACTCGCATCAAAATTATTGGGCACTTCGTAAACTAATGCTTGAAACCAAGCTGCAACTTGAAAATAAACGAAATAACTTAAATCATTTTGATAAACCCTTGCCCCATCTTCAGCTGGGAGTAAAGAACTAATATCAATTCCCAAGATTATCATTACTAACATCAAAACACCAGGCGCCACACCAAAAGTTATCATATCAGCCAAAGAATCTAATTGCTTACCCATTGGGCCTGCAATTTTTAATTTTCGCGCAATAAATCCATCAAAAAAATCGAGCACTGCACCTCCAAGAATGAACAAAGGAGCAATATCAATTCGTCCTGCTAGTGTTAAAATAATGGAGACAAAACCACAAAGCATATTTGTGGCAGTAAATAGATTAGCTAAATTGAACATTTTACGATCAATTGTTTTTTAAAAGTGTTAATAATAACTTTGTTTGCTATAAATTTACAACTCAATGCAAATCAACTTGACAAAGAACACAATTTTTCGTCAAACTGATAGTTATTGATATAAATAAAATTTTAATGATTAAATCAATTAGCCTTTCAATCGCCGTTATAACTTGTTCTTTTTTACAAGCTCAAGAAACTACTATTGCTCCAAAATATTCGAATGAATTTTTATCTTTAGGTGTTGGCGCTGAATCATTTGGTATGGGAAATGCAGTTGTTGCAAGTACCGCTAATGCCAATTCAATTTATTGGAATCCAGCAGGTTTGACGAGCATAAATAAATGGGCTGAAGTTTCATTTATGCATTCTGAATATTTCGCGGGAATTGCTAAATACGACTACCTAGGAATTGCCCATTCTATTGACGACAAGAGTGCACTTGGCTTTGCTGCTATTCGTTTTGGCGTTGATGACATCCCTAACACTACTCAACTTATTGATAACAATGGCGTTATAAATTATGACAATGTTACTTCTTTCACAGCAGGAGATTATGCCTTTATGTTGTCATACGCACGAAAATTAAAAGTTCCAGGATTGAGTTTAGGAGGAACAGCAAAAGTAATCTATCGAAAAGTTGGTGATTTTGCAAAATCTTTTGGCTTTGGAATCGATGCAGGATTACAGTATCACTTACCAAAATATTGGAAATTTGGATTAATGGCAAGAGATGTTAGTTCCACTTTTAATGCTTGGGTTTTTGAATTAGATGATGCAACTAGAAATGTTTATATCAACACTGGAAATGCTATCCCTCAAAATGGCTTAGAATTGACTTTACCAAGAATTATTTTAGCTGCAGCTGGAAATTTTGATATTGGTTCAAAAGGTTTAAACGCTGGAGGTGAAATCAACTTTGACATTACAACTGATGGAAAAAGAAACGTTTTAATTAGTGCAAATCCTATTTCAATTGACCCACACGCAGGTTTATTTTTCGGTTTTAAAGAATTAGTAAAAGTTAGAATGGGGGTTTCAAACGTTCAACAATTCACAAATCTTGACGATTCAAAATACTGGGGCATTCAACCTAACATTGGAATGGGCTTGGCTTTCAAAGGATTTTCATTGGATTATGCTTTCACGCGACTTGGCGCTTCTGAGGCAAATTATTATACCCACATATTTTCAGTTCGATTAAAATTAGACAAACCTAAAAACGCAGTTAAATGAGAAAGTTTTACACTTTAATTTTTAGTTGTTTTTTTATTTCAATTGGACAATCGCAAACTTTTGGTAACGAATGGATTAACTACAACCAGAAATATTACGCAATAAATGTTGTCCAATCTGGAATTTATAAAGTTGATTATAATACACTAGCTTCATCTGGAGTTCCTTTGTCAACTTTTTCTTCTAGTAATATCCAAATTTTTGGACGTCAAAAAGAAATCCCAATTCACATTGAAGATGGAGGAGATAATGTTTTTGGACTTGGAGATTACCTTTTGTTTTACGGAGAACGTAATGATGGTTGGCTAGACTCAACTTTGTACAATAATCCTACTGGAATGGGTAATCCAAAATACAGCTTGTATAACGATACGATTCAATATTTTTTCACTTGGAATAATTCATCTAACAACAAGCGATTTATTGTAGAGTCAGATGTTAATTTCAATGGTTTGACAGCTGCTGATTTTGTTGAATTTGAAGCTTTTACTTTCTACAATCAGCAATATAACGAGGGCGAAAAATCTGCTGATGCTTCAAGTTCGTTTTTCGTGGAAGGCGAAGGTTGGGGAAGAACTCCACAAAATGGTGCAACCAACACCTATACGTGGGATATGAGTACTACTCAATTGAGTAATATCTATCAAGGAGCAAACGCGCCAAATGTTAAATACAATGCTGTTGTAGTTGGTACATCGAACGCAGCAGCACCATCAGGTTTACCAAATCACCATACGAGACATACAATTGGAACTTCAAATTTTGTGATTTACGACACTACTTTTCGAGGATACAAGGCAGTAATTGCAAACAAAAGTATTCCTGTTTCTAACTTTCCAAGTTCAGGAAATTTAGGTTATAAAGTTCAAATCGTTAATAGTTTAGGTGTAGCTACCGATTTTCAATCTTTGAATTATTGGTCCTTTAAATATCCAAGAATTCCTTCTTTTTCAAATCAAACCAAGGTAACTTTTAATGTTTACAACGCAAGCAATCAAAACAAAATTCGCTTGAATATTGCAAATGTCAATATGCCAAACCCAACAATGTTTGTTTTCGGAACTGTTCCAAGAAAAATTCCTCTAACAGGATTTAATGGTGGCTATTCGGTTGTAATTCCAAATAACGGGTCGAATGACTTACAACAAGTGGTTTTGGAAGATGCGATAAGTTTTATAAATGTTCCAATCTTAAAACCGGTAAATGGAACTGGTGACTTTACAAATTTTGCTGCAACTCCAAATATCGATGCGGCTTTGTTGTTTATTTACAATGAAAAATTAAGAGACAAAACGTTGGAATACGCTGCTTACAGAAGTTCAACTAATGGCGGAAATTACAACGTTATTCTTGCGGATATTGAAGAATTATGTCAACAATACGGTGGTGGAATTCCAAAACACATTAATGGTTTAAGAAGATTTGCTCACAAAATGTATGTGACCGCATCTGTTAAACCTGTTGGACTATTTCTTGTTGGAAAAGGAATCCGTGAGGCAAATATTACTTCAGCGACAAACATAGGTCCAGGCTCGAGAACAAATGCAGCAGCTTATGCAAATAATTTAATCCCAACTTTTGGTCAACCGTCTTGTGATGCTTGTATTACTTCTAATCTTCCACAAACCGATAAATTCACACCTTTGATCCCAACGGGAAGAATTTCTGTAATTTCTGAAGATGAATTACAAATTTACTTTTCAAAGGTTTTACAATATGAAGAACAACAAAAACAAAATTCAATTTACTCAAGCTCAACAAAGGATTGGCAAAAACAACTAATTCATTTTGCAGGAGGAACAGATGTAGCTGAACAAAACCAATTTCAAAATTATTTAACTGAAATGGGAAATATTGCTGAAGGTAACTTCTTTGCAGGAAATACGAGATTGGTAAAAAAGGAGAGCAGTAGTCCGATTACACCTTCCGAATTGCAATCTATTAAAAATAGAATTAGTGAAGGAGTAAGTGTTATGAATTTCTTTGGTCATTTCACAACTTCTGAAAGTGGATTCGACGTAAACTTAGATGAACCACAATTCTGGAATAACCAAGGAAAATATCCGATTCTACTCGCAAATTCTTGCTACAACGGTAACATCTTCCACAATTCTACTTCCAATTCTCAAAATTTTGTTTTGGCTCCAAATGGTGGTGTAATCGCTTACATTGGTACTATCAACTATGGGTTTTCTTTTGCCTTGAATTCTTTTTCAAAAACGTTCTACAAGCAATTCAGTCTTCATAATTATGGAGGAACAATTGGTGAACACATTAAAAACACGCTTGATTCAGCATTAACAACGAACCCATCTTTAATTACAGAAGCAACTTTTTGCCAAATGACTTTGAATGGTGACCCAATGCTTCGGTTGAACTATCACAACAAACCTGAAATTGAACTCACAGAATCTAGAGTAAATTTTGGACCAGAAAATATCTCGTATGCAACTGATTCGATTGAAGTTAAAATCCAATTAAGAAATTTAGGCAAATCAATAATTGACACGTTTAATATTGAGATTAAACGCGATTTTCCCAATTCATTAACCGATTCCGTCTACAACATTAAAGTATTTGGAATGGATTATGAGAAGCTCATTACCAAAAAAATGCCTTTCCAACCAACTATTGGTATCGGATTGAACAAGTTTACAATTAGTGTTGATATCCCAAATGTTGTCGCAGAGCAATACGACGAATCAGCAAACAATCGCATTATCAGAAACTTCTTTATCGGTGTTGATGGAATTGAACCTATTCAACCAACTGATTTTGCTGTAGTTCCTTCGAATCAAGTTACGGTTTATGCCTCTACGCTTAACCCAATGGCAGAACTTCAAACCTATCGCTTTGAAATAGATACCTTACCAACTTTTAATTCAAACTTTAAACGTTTCGCTGAAATAAGTGAAATTGGTGGTGTGAAATCTGTAAATCCAAATCAGTGGAAATTAGCTTCAAATAATCAACTTTCAAATTTAATTCTCGAAGATAGTGTTGTTTACTATTGGCGTGTAGCACTTGTAGAACCAACTTTGATTTGGAAACAACGATCTTTTCAATACATTCAAAATAAATCAGGCTGGGGACAAGCAGATTATCACCAGTTTACAGCAAATAATTTAAGCGGTTTAACTTTGAATTCTTCGACCGAGTTTAGAGAATTTGAACCTAATTATTCTGATATATCCTGTTTAGCACTTGCTGCAACACCTGGAGCGAATTTATACGAAAATGCTTGGTACCTCAACGGCATTCAGCAAGATTACAATATTTGTACAGTTACTCCGAAATTTCAAGTTGCGATAATTGACCGTTCAACTTTAACAGCTTGGGAAACACGATTTACTTATTCAAATGGTACGGTTGCCAATCCTAATAATAACTTCGGAAATGCGAATGATAACGGCGGTTGTGAACAAAGACCAATGAAATTTTTTACCTATAACCAAAATAACGCTACGCAACTAGCAGCCTTCAGAAATCTTGTAGAAAACGTTGTACCTTTTGGTGATTACATTCTAATATATTCACCTATTACAACAAGATATGATTGGTTAAATACTTTTGATCCAGCTGTTTTTCAAACTTTTGCGAATTTAGGTTCAGATAGCATTGTCCCGGGAAGGGCTAATCGACCGTTTATATTTTTAACGCGAAAAGGCGACCCGAATTTTGTGGTAGAGTTGTTTTCCCAAAATAATGAACCAATATTCTTAGATACACTTATTTCAGGAGTTCAATCTTTTGGAGTAGAAACTAGCCCTGTAATTGGTCCTGTTGCCGATTGGAAGTCTTTGTATTGGAACTACAAAAAAATGGAAGCTAATTCCCAAGACAGCACAACGCTAGAAGTTCAAGTTTTAAATGCCTTTGGTGCGTATCAATTCTCAATTTACCCAACATTAACTTCTGGAGATTCTTTATTAAATCTTGCTAATCTGATTGATGCGAATCTTTACCCGAATATTCGATTAGTTGCGAAATACAAAGACAACATTAATTTAACACCAAGTCAATTACAAAACTGGCATGTTGTCTATTCTCCACTACCTGAAGCTGCAATTGATGGTACTGCAGGAATAACTTGGATACCAAATATGGACTCAATTCAAGAAGGAAATCAAGCAAAATTTGCTGTTGATATTCGAAACATTAGCAACGTTCCTATGGATTCTTTATTGGTGAATTATTACATTACAGACGCTAACCAAGTAAGAAGGAACATAACTTATCCACGTAAAGATTCTTTAGGCGTTGGAGCAACTTTAAGAGATACAATTACTATTTCAACGAATGGACTAATTGGAACTAATTGGTTCAATATGGAAGTAAACCCATATATTGACGCCAACTTAACATTATTAGATCAGCCTGAATTGTCACATATCAACAACGTGCTTCAATTTCCATTTAAAGTTGTTGGAGAAGATAAAAATCCATTGTTGGATGTAATCGTAAATGGTCGCCATATAATGAATAAAGATATCGTTGCACCTACAAGTGAAATTGTTATCACTTTGAAAGACGAAAATCCATTCTTAATAATGAATAGCGATGCAGACACTGCATTATTTGGTATTTATTTAACAGATCCAGACGGAATTCAAAAACGCATTTTCTTTACCGATAATTCTGGAAATCAAATAATGACTTACGTTCCGGCAAACGCACAAAATAAAAAATTCAAAATAATTTATCCGACCTATTTTGAAAAATCGGGCACCTATACCCTACTCGTTCAAGGAACAGACCGTTCCGGAAATTTATCGGGCGATTTAGAATATAAAATCAGTTTTGAAGTCATTCACGAATCGATGATAAGTCAAATGATGAATTACCCAAATCCATTCTCAACTAGCACACGATTTGTATTTACAGTAACTGGCGACGCAATTCCAGACGATATTCAAATTCAAATTATGACAGTGAGTGGAAAAGTGGTACGTGAAATTAACGAAGCAGAACTTGGTCCAATTCAAATTGGTAGAAACGTAACACAATTCGCTTGGGATGGAAAAGATCAATTCGGAGACCCGCTAGCTAATGGTGTTTACTTATACCGAGTTAAAACCAGAATCAACGGCAAAGAAATCAAACAGCTTGAATCTGGCGCTGATAATTATTTCCATAAAGGATTGGGAAAAATGTATTTGATTAGGTAGGTTTTGATTCTTGATTCTTGATTCTTGATTCTTGATTCTTGATTTTTAATAATTAATGGTTTACACTGAAACTGTATTGTTTTTTTAGTTAATCTATGTAATTTGGAATGTTAAACAAATATCCATTTTCAATTTGACATTCTACATTTTACATTTAAAACATACATTCCCACCCCATAACACCCTTGTTTTTCAATCATTTATCAAAAAACATGTAACATTTATCAAAAAATAGCGTAAGGGTTTACTTGATGACTAGAATTCAAAAAATACTACCATTTTTACTCGGGATTTTTTTATTAATTGCTTGTGAAACAGTGACTAAAAAAGAAATTGAAGTAAGAGCAATAGATTTAAAAGAAATTCAAAAGAAAGGTAAACTAACCGTTCTTACTGAAAACAGTTCACTTTCCTTTTTTGAATACCGCGAGAAAAACTTAGGCTTTGAATACGAAATTTTAGAAGCCTTTGCTAAGCATCTTGGGATTCCCCTTGAGATAAAAGTTGTTCCAAAATACTCTAATTTGCGCCGCTTTTTAAACAACGGAGAAGGGGACATCATTGCTGCCAATCTTGCTATAACTCTTTCTGGACAGAAAAAAATCAATTTTTCTCATCCTTATTATTATTCAAATCAGGTACTTGTCCAAATGAAAAGTGATAGCCTAGTTCTAGATGCGTCGGAACTGATTGGTAAAGAAGTAATGGTTCGAAAAAATACAATTTACGACCGAAGATTGCGCGCGTTGCAAGAAGAAATTGGTGGACATATCAAAATCAAGTATGCAAAAGAAGATTTGATTGTGGAGGATTTAATCGAAAAAGTCTTAAAAGGTGAAATCAAATTCACTATTGCTCACGAAAATCTAGCACGTTTGAGTAAAGAAGAACATCCGAAACTAGATATAAAAACCAAAGTTTCTTTTAAACAACGTATTGCATTCGGTTTACGTTTAAATAGTCCAGAATTAAAAAAGAAACTCGACGAATTCCTTCAAAAATATTGTGAATCTGAAGAATATAAAGCACTCAAGCACAAATACTTTGATTTCATTCCCGAAGAAACAGGAGAAGTAGTCCAAATAAGTCGTGGGAAGATTTCTCAATATGACAAATTCTTCAAACAAGCAGCAAAATCCGCTGGTTGGGACTGGAAATTCTTAGCTGCAATTGCATACAAAGAATCACAGTTTAATCCGTATGCTAAAGGTGCGAGAGGAGCTTTTGGAATCATGCAATTTATGCCAAATACTGGTATTGATTTTGGAGTCAACCCAATGTCAAGTCCTGAAGTTCAAATCACAGCTGGCATGAAATTGATTAATCGCATTTATCAAACGTGGGCTTCCATTCCTGATAAAGAACAACGATTTAAATTCACTTTAGCTTCTTACAACGCTGGCCCGTGTCACATTTTTGATGCACAAGCTTTAGCAAAAGAAAAAGGTTTAAACCCTGAATTATGGGATGGAAATGTGGAATTGATGGTTGAAAAACTTTCTGATCCAGATTATTACCGTCGTCCAGAAGTGAAATGCGGAGCTTACCGTGGACATGCCGTAAAATATGTTGAAGCTGTAATTCGGATTTATAATTCATGGAAATAATTCCAAATTCTCGTAAGCGTTTAATTATTGTTCAAGGTCCAACTGCTTCTGGAAAAACAAGCTTGGCTATTGCACTTGCAAAACATTTTCAAACGGAGATTATTTCTGGAGACTCGAGACAGTTTTACAAAGAAATTAGCATTGGAACAGCAAAACCAACGACTTCTGAATTAAATGAAATTAAACATCACCTCATCGATTCGCATTCAATAACGAAAGAATTGACCGCAGCAAGCTATTCCATTGAAGCAAGAAAAATTTTAAATGAACTTTTTGAAACGAAAAACGAAGTAGTGCTGGTTGGAGGATCTGGGATGTTCATTGATGCCTTGACATTTGGTTTAGATGAAATAGAAACTTCTAGCGAAATCAAATTAGAAATAGAAAAGCGACTTGAAACCGAAGGACTTGAGATTTTAGTTAAAGATTTAGAACGCTTAGACCCTGAATTTGCAGCAATTGTCGATAAAAAAAATCCAGTGAGAATTGTTCGTGCCTTGGAAGTTATCTATTCAAGTGGTCAAAAATATTCAGCGCAAAGAAAAGGTTTCAAGAATGATTTAGACTGTGAAATTGTTCGGTTTTCGATTCAATGGGAGCGTGAAATACTATACGAACGCATTAATCAGCGCGTAGACAATATGCTTTCAGAAGGTTTATTGGACGAAGTGAAATCTGTGTTTCAATTTAGAAATTTAAAATCTTTAAAAACAGTTGGTTACAATGAGCTTTTCGATTATTTTGAAGAAAATTTGACTTTAGATGAAGCCATTGAAAAGATAAAACAACATTCACGCAATTACGCCAAACGACAAGAAACTTGGTTGAAACGTTACACCGATTTAAAACGATTAAATCCAACTAGTTCTGAAAGTTTACTCCAACAAGCTTTAACTTTTTTAAAAGAAAAAATCAAAATAAAATAAATAACATCGATTGTTTATTAAAGTTTTCTTAACTTTAATTTAACATGAAGATCTTTATCAAACTCATTTCAATCCCTTTACTTTTAGCAGTACTCGATTTTTATTTTCGCTCTGAATTATTGGAAAGATACAATGACAAGCAACTAAACTTCTATTTATCATCTGTACTAATTTCAATCGGCTATTTCGTGCTGATCTTATTGATACTAAAAGCAGTTGAACATAAAAAATGGTTGTTCTATTCGTTGATGATTTTGATTTTTCCGTGGTTTGTTTTTTCCTTCTTTGGTTCCTTTACTTTTTATTCCTTAAATGGGATTTTTCCGAATTATTACACTTTTCTATACTTCAAAACGGAGCCCAAAAGTGCTATGATGATTTTAAGAGATGCAACAGGTTGGAAAGAAGTTTTAGCTCTACTTTCGCTTTACACTTTATTATTTGTTTTTATAAAATGGTTTACGAAAAAGCATGTTCCAAAAATTCATTGGAGTTATTTACTAGTTTATGCTGTTGTTCAACTTTGTGCATTTGAAACACTGATTTATTTCCACGGAAAATTTGACCAATGTGCAATGGTAGATACCAATTTCGCTGCTTGTGTTCAACGACATGCTTTTACTTGGGACGATCATTCTGAATTTAAAGGTCGAGGTTTACAAAAACGAACGCCACCAAAAATGGACTTACAGTTGGCTAAAAAAGACTTTAATGTAGTTGTACTTGTCTTTGAATCTTACAGAAAAAGAAGTGCTTCGCTTTACGGAAACAAACATGAAACAACACCTTATTTCAAAAAATTAGCTCAAAACTATCCAGAAGAATTTTTCTATTTCCGTCAACCTGTTTCTGTTTCTTCAACCACGATGTTAGCAGTCCCAGCGATTTTAACAGGAATTGGACCGTGTCAAGACACTAGTATTTTATACCGTCAACCATTACTTTGGGAATATGCACAACTATTTGATTATCGCACTTTTTTTCTATCATCTCATACTTTAAAATGGTACCAATTTGATCAATTCTATCAAAAAGAAAAATTAGATCTTTGGTGGAACAAAGACAATTCAGGTTTACCTTACTTCAATGACTTAGGTGTTAAAGATGAGTATACTGTTCGGAAATTGAATAAGACAATCAAGCGTTTTAAAAAAGAACCTTTCTTCGGTGTCGTTCAATTCAATACAACGCATTATCCGTATGAAATTCCAGAGAAATACAATAAATGGACAGAAACATTCAGCGATTCTTATGATAATGCTGTTCGTTATCAAGATGAGTTGATTAAGCTATTTTTTGAAAACTTGAAAGCACAAGGTTTGATGGATAACACCATCGTTTTTATAACCAGCGATCATGGAGAATCCTTAATGGAACATCGAACAATTGGACATGTAGAAACTAATTACACCGAAGCGATTAGTGTTCCTTTGATTGCATACATTCCAAAAGGAATATTGAATAAAACAGAAACAAAAAACCTTAAGAAAAACCTACATCAATTGACCTCAAATATCGACATTGCTCCTACCCTATTTGATTTATTTGAACTTGAAAACGAAGAAAAGTTGAACCACTTTTATCAGAATTATTCAGGTTTTAGTTTACTCAAACCGATACCGAACAAGCGAACAGTAATTTCTTTGAACAACAATCAAGTTGCAAACTTTAACACTGGACTTTCTATTGCTCAAAAAGAATGGCATTATCTGTTCCGAACGAATATTGTACCCAACAAAGAAGAATTTTATTTCTGGAGAAAAGACATTGCAGAACTCAAAAACAAAAGTAAATCCTTGACAAAAAAACAAAGAATCCAAATTCTTAAACTCGTCGAAAAATATCCTGTTTGTGATAAATTGAGAGAAAAAGCCAAAAAGAAATATTGATTCTTGATTTTTGACGCTTGATTTTTAGTTAGATTTTGGGTCGAATAAAATTACAATTAACCTTTTTCCGAAGTGAGATTTAGTTTTCTCCTTATTGAAACGGTTAAGGAGGATGACTTCCAAAATTGAAAAATGTTCGCAATTAGCAATTATATTGTTCGCAATTATTAAGCATTATGTACTTCAATAGCAATTCGTATCTTTGAATCTGTTATGGCAAATAATTATTACAGCAACAAAGTCGTTTGGATTACTGGAGCTTCTTCAGGAATCGGCAAAGAAACAGCAATTCAACTAGCGCAAAAAGGTGCAAAATTGGTACTTTCTGCAAGAAATAGCGTTGAATTAGAAAAGCTAAAAGGTTCTTTACTGAACTCTTCTCAGCATTTTGTACTTCCGTTGGATTTAGAAAAATCAGACAGTTTCAATGATTTAGCCGCTTTGGTAGTAAAAGAAATGGGGAGGATCGACATTTTGGTTAACAATGGAGGAATCAGCCAGCGCGCCACGGCTTCAGAAACCACAATGGAAGTGAACCGTAAAATAATGGAGGTCAATTTCTTCGGAAACATTGCCCTCACCAAGTCCGTTTTACCCTACATGCAAGCTCAAAAAAGTGGACAATTTTTAGTTATCAGTAGTATTTCTGGGAAATTTGGTTTCTTTCTTCGTTCTGCTTATAGTGCTTCAAAACATGCTCTACATGGTTATTACGATAGTTTAGCTCTTGAAGAAGAACACAATGGAATTAAAGTAACAATCGTTTGTCCCGGAAAAATCAACACACCAATTTCAACGAATGCAATCGGCGGAAAAGGAGAAAAGCATGGTGTGATGGATCACAATCAAGCAACAGGAATGCCTGTAAGTAGCTGTGTTCGAGAAATGATATCGGGATTAGAAAAACAAAAACGCGAGCTGTTGATAGGAAACAAAGAAATAATGGCTGTAAAAATCAAACGTTTCTTTCCGAATTTGTTTTGGAAAATTATTAAAAAGCAATCGGCGACTTAAAGTCAAATTTTGGGTTACCAATTATACCTTCTTTCCAAAAATAAAGCAAAAAAAAAGCCTCGTTTCACAACGAGACTTTTAATACGGAATTGATACTAATTATGCTTTTTTAACATTAACTGCGTTCAAACCTCTACGACCTTCTTGTAGATCGAATTCGACAGTGTCGTTCTCTTTAACTTTGTCGATTAATCCTGTCACGTGTACAAAATACTCTTTGTTCGTGTCTTCATCAACAACAAAACCAAAACCTTTGGTCTCATTGAAGAACTTTACTGTTCCTTTATTCATTGTAATATAATTAATTTCCGTAAAGGTATACTTAATTAATTGAAAAACAAGTCTTTTGGAAAATCCTTTAAGAAATTAATTGAAAATATTGAAAATTAGACTGTTTGCTCTAATTTCTGGTTCTTTTCAAAGCCATCAAAATGCGTTTCCACACTCCAAGCTTCTGCTTTTGCAGCAAACCAAGGTTTAATTTTTGGCCATAATTCTCCAAACAATTCTGAGTCGCGATAGTTGTTCAAAGCTTCCTCTGAATCCCAAATGCTGTAAGTCATTACAATGCTTGGATTATTTACATCTTTTAGTAGTTTCATTCCATGACAACCAGGAAAAGTAGCTACCTTCCATTTTACTGTTTCAAAATGCTCAAAAAATGCAGTTAATTTATCTTCTTGAAAGGTTATTTTTACAATACGAGTAAGCATAAAATTAAAATAATGAATGAATGTCTTTTCGCGATCCTGCTGGTATAAACTCAATACGAATAATGTCACCAACACGAACTCCAAAAAGCTTTGTAGCTCCACCTGTACTCCCGTTCGCCCCTCGGTTTATTGCAATTTCAAGTAGATCATTACTGTTGAAAATCGCAACACGTTCCCCCATAGCTACATCGTTGTAATGCTCCGAAATAACATCAATATGGTAACTTTTATCGACGTAATAAATGATAAACGGTGTGTTCTCTCCAAATCGTTCGAAATCTGATTTTTTAACGTTAGTTATAATGTTTCCGAAAGTATCCGTGTGAATAACCGTTCCTTGAATTAAATACTGTTCAATAATTGGTTTCTGTAAAAAAGCTTTTTTGTAGGTGAAGACTTCCTCTGTAAAACTTAAAAGTGGAGTATTTTGAGCAATTTTCGCAGCCAATTCAACAAAACAACTTTTCGCTGTAAATTTTAACATTTCAGGAAAAGACCCAATCGAAGAAAAGCGATACAATTCATCGGGGACATTTTCATCTAAAAATGAACCAAAAAAACCATTATCGTTGCAAATAAAATATTGACCTCTGTATTTCATAATCGTTGGAAAACTCATTGAATTTCCTTTCAAAATTGGTTCGCTGTCTACTCCAATGATGTGAATACTTCCTGCTGGAAATTCCTCAAAACAGCATTGCAACTGAAATGCAGCTTCTGCAACATCAAATGGTTTTATAGAATGAGAGATATCAATGATGTTTGCACTCGGTAATTTCTTAAGTACAGCACCTTTCATCGCCGCAACGTAAAAATCTTGTAAGCCAGAATCTGTTGTTAAAGTTATGATTTGCATGAAAAATCAGAATTCAGTATTCTAATAATTTATAATTTTACCAAAAGTAATGTAATTCGAGAAACCCCAAACCAAATACCAAGAAAATAGTTGAATACTGGAACAAGAAATTTAGAGATTACGGGCGTAAATCCCGCTGAATTATTTGGGATCAATGATGCCAATTTCAGACACATCAAAACATTTTTCCCGAAGTTAAAAATCACTGCGCGCGGCAATGTTATTACCTTAATTGGCGAAGACGAAGTAATGGATGAATTTGAACGAAAGTTTGATTTAATGGTGCAGCATTATCACAAATTCAATCACTTAACAGAAAACAACATTGATAATTTAATGTTGGCAGATGGTTCTAAAATGCTTTCTACCGACGATGGTTCTGAAACCTTGGTGCATGGAAATGGGGGCGCAAAAATCAAAGCGCGTACTGTCAACCAGAAGAAATTAGTGCAAGCTGTCGATAAACACGATATGGTTTTTGCTGTTGGTCCTGCGGGAACTGGAAAAACATACACCGCTGTTGCACTTGCTGTTCGTGCCCTGAAAGCAAAAGAAGTAAAACGAATTGTTTTGACACGTCCAGCGGTGGAAGCAGGAGAAAATTTAGGTTTCCTTCCGGGAGATTTGAAAGAAAAATTGGATCCATATTTAATGCCTTTGTACGATGCTTTGCGCGATATGATTCCTGCTGAGAAATTGGCGGATATGTTGGAATTTGGCGTGATTGAAATTGCTCCACTTGCCTTCATGCGTGGACGAACTTTGGATAAAGCTTTCGTGATTTTAGATGAAGCGCAGAATACCACTCCGATGCAAATGAAGATGTTCCTAACAAGAATGGGAATGACAGCGAAATTTGTGATTACAGGTGATATGTCGCAAGTAGATTTACCACATAAACAGAAATCAGGTTTGGCATACGTACTAGACGTACTAAAAGACATAGACGAAATTGGAATTGTTCGCCTCGGACAAAGCGATGTCATTCGCCATAGTTTGGTGAAGAAAATCGTTCAAGCTTTCGATGAAGTGGAGGCTGAAGAAAAGAAAAAAGAAGCAGCAGTAGCTGAAGAAAAAAGGAAATTTTATAAAGATAAACGCGACGAAAAATGAATGCAATAACTTCTTCGGAATTTAATTTTAAAGGACAAAAAGCGGTTTACCACGGGAAGGTACGTGATGTTTATACGCTTGAAAATGAAGTATTAGTGATGGTGGCTTCCGATAGAATTTCAGCTTTCGACCACATATTACCAAAAGGAATTCCTTACAAAGGTCAAGTATTGAATCAAGTGGCGACTTTGTTTTTGGAAGCAACAAAAGACATCGTACCAAATTGGTTGATTGCAACTCCAGATCCAAGTGTGGCTGTTGGTCTTGCGTGTGAACCAATCCGAGTAGAAATGGTGATTCGTGGTTATTTAGCAGGACACTCCGCACGTGAATACAACCTTGGAAAACGAACGCTTTGTGGTGTTTCGCTTCCTGAAGGAATGAAAGAAAATGATCGTTTTCCTGAGCCGATAATTACACCAGCAAGCAAAGCAGAAGAAGGACACGACGAAGATATTTCTCGTGAAGATATTATTGCAAAAGGAGTTGTTCCAGAACACATTTATGTTCAAATGGAAAAGTACACACGTACTTTATTTCAACGTGGAACAGAAATGGCGGCAGCTCGTGGTTTGATTTTAGTCGATACAAAATATGAGTTTGGATTGCGCAATGGTGAAGTGATTTTGATTGATGAAATTCATACGCCTGATTCATCGCGTTATTTCTACGCTGAAGGATACGAAGAACGCCAAGCGAATAACGAACCTCAAAAACAATTATCGAAAGAATTCGTTCGTCAATGGTTGATTGAAAATGGTTTCCAAGGATTAGAAGGTCAAACAATGCCGTTTATGCCAGATGAATTTGTGCAAACAATCACCGATCGCTACATTGAGTTGTATGAACGCATCACAGGAAAAGAGTTTGTGAAATCAGACACTTCAGATATTCAAGCGCGCATTCAAAAAAATGTGGATGCATACCTTGAGAACACTACGAAATAATTGAATTTGTAATCCGAAAATTGATTTATAATTTGTATTAATGAAAGCCAAAACCTACTAAAAAACACTAGTTTTGGCTCTCATTATTACAAAAATAGATGTTCTAAAGTGAGGTTATATTGAATCAATTGACCGCTATATTCGTTCTCTGTAATACCATGAATCGTAATCAAAGTAAGGAAAATACTCTTTTTAGTTTGAGTTGAATTTTTAAAAACTGCTACTTTATTCATCTTTTGCTCTCATTAATCACTTTTTAAGACAAACTAATGAAGCTTAAAACTTGAAAAAAAGGAATTTAGGGTCACCACGTGAAAGTCTGCAAATTAAACACTGATGATTTTTACTTTATCAATTTGAAAAACACTGATTTAGAAATCGAATAAAAATTAAAGTGTGATTTATTCTGTATCCACCTTCAA